>Ga0207433_10000685_pt1 | contig 76911 bp, 66 predicted proteins | sample YelNatPaOPGAMG01_FD_187559 | JGI IMG/M metagenome (GOLD analysis project Ga0207433, IMG submission 187559) | Hot spring thermophilic microbial communities from Obsidian Pool, Yellowstone National Park, USA - OP-RAMG-01 (SPAdes) (version 3) | ecosystem: Environmental > Aquatic > Thermal springs...
TTTATAGTCCATACTAATTCCTATGAAAATTTAAAAGAATTTTCGTTCATCCTCAAGGACATTTTGCCGCCACTTCACGGTAAAAAGGTTCTTATTAAACCAAATATCCTCGCTCCAAGAAAACCAGAAGAAGGAGTGACAACCCACCCCTCTATATGTAAAAAGGTAATAGAGGCTGTGCTTGAAAAGGGGGGAAAGCCCATCGTTGGAGACTGTCCCGGGGTAAGCGGATATGGGGCATGTGAAAAGGCAGGAGAGGTCTCTGGAATAAAAGGGGTAAGCGGGGATTTTTTCGTAAATTTTGCAAAAGAGGCAAAAAGGGTTCCTATCAAATCCCATTTTTCCTCAGAAATAACGGTCTCAAAAATATGCCTTGAAGTGGATTACATTATAAACCTTCCAAAATTTAAAACCCATGCGCTGACTTATTTTACAGGTGCCATAAAAAACATGTTCGGAATTGTAGTGGGTGGGGACAAGGCATTGACCCATAGAAACGCTCCATCAAGGGAAGAATTCTCTGAAGCAATTCTTGATATATTCTCTTTGAGACCACCTGACCTCACTGTAATGGATGGAGTTGTTGCGATGGAAGGAAATGGTCCATCCGGAGGTAAACTTGTAAACCTCGGAGTGATTCTCATTTCAAAAGACCACCTCGCCATTGATGCGGTGATGGGACTTATTGCAGACCTTGACCCTGTGACCCTGCCGGTTGTGAGAAAGGGAATAGAAAGAAAAATAGGAAACCCTAAAATAGAAAAAATTCCAATTGAAGGCAAATTGCCTGTTCACAGAGAATTCAAAATGCCTTCCACATATTATTTTTCAGCCACATCTCCTTTTGCATATTTGATAAATCGGTTTGTATTTCCCTCGTTTACAAGCGAAAAACTCACACTTTTAAAAAATAAATGTAACAAATGTTCAATATGCATAAAAGAATGTCCTTCGGGCGCCATGAAAAAGGAAGAAAATGGATTTCCTCGCATAGACAAAAAAATTTGTATAAACTGTTACTGCTGCATGGAACTTTGCCCCAACCAGGCATGGATGCTTGGAGGCTTTATCAACAGGTTGAGAAGATGGTTTTGAAAGAATTAATAGAGAAATTCAACATCAAAGATAGAACCGCTCTGGCAAAAATTGTAAGTATAGTGGAAAAAAGAGAAAAGGATTACCTTGAAATTCTAAAAAGCATAAAGGAGTTAACACAACCTTACATTATAGGTGTAACAGGTGCACCCGGTGCTGGAAAAAGTTCGGTGATAAACAGGCTCATTTCTGCTTTCAGAAAAAGAGAAAAAAAAGTAGGAGTTATTGCCTTTGACCCATACAGTCCATTTACAGGAGGAGCGATACTGGGAGATAGAATAAGAATGACGGAGCACACCCTTGATGACGGAGTTTACATAAGAAGCATCAGCGCCGGAGCGTCTGGAGGGGGAATATCACCCGTTGTTTTTGACATAATAAGAATCTTTAAAGGATTCGGCTTCAGCGTAATAATAATAGAAACTATTGGCACTGGTCAGAGTGAAATAGCAATAAGAGATGTTGCGGATACGGTTTTACTTATTCTTACACCGGAAAGCGGTGATGCGATGCAGGCTATGAAGGCTGGAATTCTTGAAATCCCAGATCTGGTGGCAATTAACAAGTCAGAAATTTCAGGTTCAGCAGAGCTTTTTAATGAACTTAATTTCCTTTACGACAAACCAAGAAACGGCTGGAAGGTAAGGGTTATAAAAATCTCCGCCTTAAGAAACGAAGGGATAGACGAACTGGTCAGTGCCATTGAAGAGCATAAAGAATACCTCAAAAAAAGTGGTCTCATAAAGGAATCAAATGAGAGGAGAAAGAAAACGGAGTTTTTTTCCGCCCTTCAGGAGGATTTTATAAGAAGATTAAAAAAGGGAGAAAAAGAGATTTTCAATATGATAAAAGGAGGTGACATCTATGAAATGGTGGAAAACTTCTGGAAAGATGAAAAAATTATCAAAAGGATTTTTGAAGATAAGTAGTTTTCTTATACTTCTCTTAATTCTCAAGAATTCCTTTGCAGGAGAACCCTATTCTGAAATTTTTTCAACAATGGAAAAGGAGATGAAGAAAAACCTTCAGATGTTAAAATTGAAAGATTATGAAAAGCCATATTTTATAGCATACAGGCTGGTTGAAGTTAAAAAATTTGACATCAGCGCAAAGTTCGGCTCTATAATCTACGATGAACCATCAAATTACAAAGTAGTATATGTGGAAACAAGATATGGAAGCTACTTTCTTGATAACACATCCGATGCAGGGTATTCAGGAGGTTTCAACGACTATGAAGGATATAGTTCCCTTGCCCCTCTGGATGATGATTTAGATGTGCTCAAACACCGGTTCTGGCTACTTACTGAAGTCTCTTACAAAAAGGCGGTTTCAGATTACTACAACAAAAAGGCAAGAAGGGTAATAAAGGTTCAGGAGGATGAGGATGTCCCGGATTTTTCAAAAGAGAAAAAGGTCGTGTATATGGGAAAGGAAAAACCGTTTACTCTGGACAGAGATGCCTGGAAGGAAAAACTGAAGAGGGTTTCAAAAATTTTCAGAAACTATGAGGATATAGTGGATTCAGAGGTAAGAATGAGTGCGGAACAGGAAACAAGGTTCTTCATAAACTCAGAAGGGACAAAGACATTCACACAGAACACCTATTACTACATAAAAATAAGGGCATCAACACTTTCAGAAGATGGAATGCCATTAAACAACTTTATAAGCTATTTTGAAATCTACGAAGAGAAACTCCCATCTGAAGAGGAACTCATAAATTCCGCAAAAGAGGTGGCGGGAAAACTCCTTGAGCTCAGAAAAGCACCTGAAATGGAGCCGTATACAGGTCCGGCAATCCTTTCTCCTGAGGCTGCGGGAGTATTGTTCCATGAGGTTATAGGACACAGGCTTGAGGGCGAAAGGCAGAGAAACCCTATGGAGGGGATGACATTCAAAAACAAAATAGGAGAAAAAATCCTCCCGGATTTTCTTACAGTAATTGATGACCCAACACTTAAAGAAGAAAATGGAAAGGCACTGAGCGGATATTATGAAATTGATGACGAAGGAGTGCCTGCGCAGAAAGTAGTTCTCGTGGAGAATGGTATTCTCAAAAACTTTCTTCTTTCAAGAAGACCTGTAAAGGAATTTAAAAATTCCAATGGACACGGGAGGGCTGATGAAAATTCAAAACCCATGGCGAGAATGGGAAATCTTTTAGTAAGGTCCTCAAAGACATATCCTGTGGAAGAGCTTGAGAAGATGCTTCTTGAGCTTTTGAATGAAAAGGGAAAGGAGTTTGGATTCATTATTGACCATGTGGAAGGTGGAGAAACAAACACATCAAGGTATGGATTTCAAGCGTTTAAGGGGACGCCTGTTCTCGTTTATAAAATATACGCAAAGGATGGAAAAAAAGAACTCGTGAGAGGAGTTGATATAGTTGGGACACCGCTTGCAATCCTTGACAAGATAATTGCTACAAGCGACACCTACGGAGTGTTTAACGGAGTATGCGGGGCCGAATCCGGTTTTATTCCCGTTTCCACGGTAGCACCAGCAATTCTTGTAAGTGAGATAGAACTTCAGAAGAAATCAGTAGAGAAAAAGAGGGGATTTATTTTAAAACCTGAATGGAAAAACAGGAGGTAAAAATGGAGATAGAAAAACTCACAGAAGAGGTTCTCAAAAATGCCGGGGATTATGAAACCCTTGAGAAGGGAAGGGTTTATCACTCAAACGGACTTGTCCGTAAAAAAGTATTTTCGGAGTACGGAATCGCAGGTGAAGTGCACGGAAATCACGGCACATATTATCCAATTTTATATTATGAAAAAGGAAAATTATCTTTCAGATGCACCTGTGAAAAAAAAGATATGTGTAAGCATGTCGTTGCCCTTGGACTCTCCTGGATTTATGAAAGGAAGGAGTTTAAACCAGTTGAAGAAATCCTTGGGGGAAAAAACGAAAAGGAAAAAATGGAAATAATAAAAAGTGCATTATTTAAACTGCCAGGATTTTTATCTTTTATTTAGACAAATAAAATTGGCTTTTTCTAAAACTTTGCTGTGAGGTGGACCTCCATTCCAAAAACCGCACGGGCATTCCCGTTTGCATCCTCAAGGGCATTTCCTGGCCAGAACCATCCTAACTGAAGTCCCACCCCAAAACTGTCGTTGAACTGAAACTTTGAAACCCAGTCAAGTTCCCATCCATAGTTCTTGCCTAATTTTCCACCTCTTATATTTGTCGTGTCATCTCCTCTTAACCAGTCTCTGTATGGGGAATAAATAGCCCTTCCATAAAGGACGCTCAGGGTTGATGTGAAACTCTCAACGGGCGCAAACCTCAGGGGTGCAGCATAGACATATATGGCATTTGAAACAGCACCGTATGTGGGAACTATATCTTTTAATATGTCCTTATAGCCACTCCCCCATGTTAATGTCCTTTCATCATAAACCATCCTTGAATAAAGGGCTCCAACCCTTTCAAACATCAAAAGCCCCACATTGTAATCTCTGTCCATAGGAATTGATTCAATCCTTCTGTCCCTCAACCCGTTCTTATCTCCACTCGCATATCCCACCTCAAGAATAAATTCAAGGGGATCCCAGCGGTATTTTCCCCTGAAGACCGCGTTTATTGCTCCTATATCAACATCCTTATCCGATGGCTGGACGAGATCCCTTATCTCATTAAAAGCCTTCGTTTCACCATATATGAATGAAGCCTCGGCCTCAAGAGTCAGATTTTCAATTGCTGAAACCTCAATGTATGGGTCTATAACTGCTATCCCGGTATCACTCTTTGGACCAACAACTGCAGACATAAAAACCCCTCCCTTTATCCCTCTTTCCTCATCCTTCCAGTAAGGAATGAGGAGCCAGTGGTCTATATCATCTGCAGGTGTTTCCGGGTCAAACCTGTCCCTTGCCTCCCATACCTTGTCATAACCAATTGCAAGAAGGAAAGGAGAATCCTCTCCAAAAGGTCTCATCCTGAAAAGAATCCTGTCCCTTGTGTCTCCGAAATGGGCATCTCCATACTCATTTTTAAATCCCCTTCCATCGTTCTCAAGTATTCCGAGACCCCAGTGTGAAGGCATCCTTCCTATATCAAGCCTTCCAAAAGGAGTTTCTATCTCAGCCCATACCCTCTTTACGCCTATTATCCTTGATGTCCCTTCAAGTGTAGTATCGCTTATTTCCTCTCCCGGATATATTCCACCATAAAAATTTGGATTTTCTGCAAGAACAGGAACCTGAACCCCTTGGGCTCCCCATATAACATCGTCAAGGGCATCTATCTCTGCATAAATCCTGACGCTTTCCACCGGAGAGATTTCTGGTTCAAGTCTCAGCCTGCTCTGAAGGTATCCGGTATTCTTCGGCGCTTCCTTTGATGTGAGGCTAAGATATCTCATGTATATTCCCCTCGTCCTGAAATACCCGTGAAACTTCACCTTTGTCGGAATCTCCTCCTCCGCAAATCCCCTTCCTGCCATCAAAAGCCCAAAGAGAATTACTGCATACTTTTTCATAAAAAACCTCCTTTTTATTTTTTAAAGGATAACACCTTATCCCCTTGATGTCAACCAAAATCGCATTTTTTAACACAATCATCCGGAGCCACTGTGGAATTTGATTAAATTTTTTGGTAAAAATAAAAGAGAAGGAGATTTTATGAAAAAACTTCTTATCCTTATTCTGGCTTTTTTGAGAAGTGAGGGGTTTGCGAAGGCTAAAACGATTACAACGAATAAATTCGGGCTCACAGGAACTTACAGGGTCTTTTCTGCGCAGGTTCTTCCCAGGAGGTCATTTTCAATTACACTTATGGAAAATTATGAGAGGTCTACCGATTTTATAAATCCACTTATGAACTCTCCTGTCATATACGAGATACAGCCTGGATACAGGCTTGAAAGGGTAGAGGGAGACCTTGCAATCTCCTATTCGTTCTTTAAATACCTTGAAGGAGGAATAAATATCTATTCATCAGAAACATCACCGTAAAAAATTTGACAAGATAAAATTTTGAAATAAAATAAAAAGAAAATAAATGGGAGAGGTGCAAAGATGAAGTCAATCAAAAAATGGAAAAAGGTATGGGGGGTGGTTATTTTTGGGCTTTTTCTTTATGGGTGTGGAACAGCGGCAGATTCAGGTTCCCAGGAGCCAATTCCAGGGAATGGTAATGCAGACACTGTTGATGGCTATCACGCAAGCAATACCCCGGCTCCAAACACAATTCTTGTTCTAAACGATGAAGCAAAGCTTCCAGCAGATATAACAGGAGATGCAAATACCCTTGATGGTCATGATTCAAACGATTTTCTCTTAAGGTCAATTTATGATAAAAATGGCGATGGCAAAATTGACAGCGATGCAATAACAACCGGACAAATCCCCTGGTCAAGTATAACTGGTATGCCTGCCGGATTTGCGGATGGAATTGATGATATTGGAGGCGATATGTTCAAGGCAACCTATGACACAGATAACAACAACAAAGTTGATACCGCTGACTCAATACCATGGTCAGGCATAACAGGTATGCCAGCTGGATTCGCGGATGGGGTTGATGATATCGGAGGCGATATGTTCAAGGCAACCTATGACACGGATAACAACAACAAAGTTGATACCGCTGACTCAATCCCATGGTCAAGTATAACTGGTATGCCTGCCGGATTTGCGGATGGAATTGATGACATTGGAGGCGATATGTTCAAGGCAACCTATGACACAGATAACAACAATATCGTTGATACCGCTGACTCAATCCCATGGTCAGGCATAACAGGTATGCCAGCTGGATTCGCGGATGGGGTTGACAATGATACTACCTATTCAGCAGGGACAGGTTTAAATCTAACAGGCACAACATTTTCAGTTGACCAGCCCACCCTTGATGGATGGTATGTGAATGAGGGGCAGATAGCTTCAATCTCAAGTTCAATGATTTCAGATGGGGCAATAGTTGATGCTGATATATCAGCATCCGCAGGTATAGACCCATCAAAGATAAATGGAACTGCATGGACATCACTCAACGATGGCTCTGGCTCAGGGCTTGATGCAGACCTTCTTGATGGATATGAGAGTTCATACTTTTTGGATACTTCTGCTACAGACCAAACAAAGGCAGGTGGGCTCTATGTCAATTTCCTTACCTCCGTTACCGCTGTTTGGGCAGGTTATTTTAACATTGATTCATCATCCATAACAATAGATTCAGATGGAACCAATATGCAGTTCAATGACAATGCGGGAACAAAGGTTTATACCCTTTCAGAGCTTGCAGGATGGCAGGGATTTTCAAACAGGATAAAGATACTTCCAGGAGATTTCATAACCACATGCAGTACTTACACAGCCGCTTTACATCCAGATGGGGGATCCGTTTCTTCTAACGTTTCTGATGGGTGTGACCTTGTTGCAACATATAACATCCCAAATGGCTTCAGGGCAACAGAGGTAATGGTATATGGAAACGCTACACGCTCCCTCGCTGTATATAGTTGCAGTATAGACTCAATCGGCTGCACACAGGTTTCACCAGCAGCTGGATGCACTGTTGGGAATCTTTGCAATATTACCGATGTAAACTCAACAGATACAAATTATTTATCCATTTATATAGATACCTTAAGTAACACTTACATATACGGAGGATATATCACAATAAGCAGGTATTAAGACATACTCATTTAATTGTAGCCCTTTTCAGGGATTTGACGAATTCTCTTGCTTTTTTGAAATCCATTCCTTTTTCAGAGATTTTTCTCAGCAGTGCGCTTCCTATTACAACACCATCTGCAAAGGAAAGTTTCTTTATATCCTCTGAAGAACGGATGCCAAAGCCTATAACAATTGGAATTTCCTCAACCTTTTTGAATTCACTGACAAATTTCCTTATCCCGTTTATGTCTTTTATCCTTGAACCCGTTGTCCCTGTTATGGAGACATAATACACAAAACCATAAGATATTTCTGCTATTTTCTTTGCCCTTTCAATGGATGTTGTGGGAGCAATAAGTTGAATGAGTGGAATTTTTTTGTGAATTTTCAGCCTTATTGTTTCCTCGTAGGATAAATCTGGAATTATAAATCCATCAATAAGTTCAATTTTTGATAGATTTTCAATACCAAACTGGAGAAATGGGTTCATGTATCCCATGAGAATCAAAGGGACTGGTATATTTTTCCTTTCCCTTTCAAGGAATTCTAAAATCTCCTCAAGGGATGTGCCAAAGGACAGGGCTATTTCTGAAGCAGACTGAATTACCTTTCCATCTGCAATGGGGTCTGAGAATGGAACCCCTATTTCAACTATGTCGCTTCCCCCCTCAACTATGGCATGAAGAAAATTTTTAAATTTTTCAGGGTCAGGAAAATTGAAGGTAAGATAGGTAATAAGAGCCCTCTCTCCCTTCTTCAGGCTACTAAATTTCTCAAAGATTTTATCCTTCACTTGAGGTCCTTCAATGAATTTTCAAGAATTTTTTGAAGTTGTGAATAGATATATGGATTTGCTCCAACGATGTGTCCATTCCTTAAATATTCATCCCTTCCCCATACATCGCTCACAATACCCCCGGCCTCTTTTATGATAAGGGCACCTGCTGCCACATCCCATGGTGAGAGAAATAGCTCCCAGAAACCGTCAAATATCCCTCTCGCGGTCCAGCACAAATCAAGGGACGCTGCACCAAGCCTCCTTACCCCGCTTACCGCAATAAACACCTCCCTGAAACTCTTAAGATAAACATCTATGTATTCCTTTGCCTTGAAAGGAAACCCAGTTCCTATAAGGGCTTCTGAGATATTTGTGGTAGACGAAACCCTTATTCTTTCATTGTTCACAAAGGCACCCTTCCCCTTCTCTGCCCAGAAAAGTTCCTTTTTAATGGGGTCATAAACAGCACCTGCGATGAGTTCACCGTTGAATTCTACTGCTACTGAAACTGCAAATACCGGAAGACCTTTCGTGTAATTTCTTGTTCCATCAAGGGGGTCAATTATCCATCTGTAGCTCTCCTTCCTTTCAAAGAGACCGCTTTCCTCCGCGAGAATATCGTGGTCTGGAAAGTGTTTCCATATATACTCCTTTATCGCCTCCTCTGACTCCCTGTCTGCAATCGTAACAAGGTCGTTTTTCGCCTTCTCCTCAATTTCGGAAGTTAAAAGATTACCGAAGTGCTGAAGTATAATTCTTCCTCCGATAAGGACGCATTCCTTTACCATTTCAATCAATTCCATGAAAAATTTTATATACCAAATAAAAAATACATTCAATTTTCCATTTGACTACATACAAAAATTTGGTTAACCTTATACAATGAGGGTTTTTTGGACGACATTATTGTTATTATTTTTCCCGTTGAATTCCATTGCCCTCATCACACCATCTTTTACCGGAGATACGGGAATATGGAGAACAAAAACTGCTGACACACTTGGAAAAGGAGGATTCTCTGCGGGTGTGAGATTCTTCTTTAACCAGACCCATAACTTTTACAACTACTGGAAGACAAACTCTGACTCGTCCATATTTGATTCAATTCTGTCCCTCGGAATTGGCACATCTGAATGGTCTGAGATGTTCTTCTGGACAACTGCAGGAAAAGGGGTTTTTAAATCAGACGAGATAGGTGGAAAATCTACCGTTTACAGGGCTGGTGATTTTAACATGGGGCTGAAATTCAGCATTCTTACAGAGAGCGTTCTCGGAATTGGATTTGAGGGCGTGGTAAGGATGCTTTCTTCCAATCACGGAGCCGGTTTTGAACCGAATACATTGAGCGGAGGGGGATTTCTTATATGGTCCTTTGATTTTAAAAGACCATACGGGATTCCATTCAGGTTTCACCTAAACATAGGATACATGCATGACCGGTCACAAAATCTAATCCCGGACTCAAAAAATGACCCATTCTATTCTCCATCACCTGTTGAGGGAATGTCCTTCCACGAATACATGCTCGGTGTGATCAGGGATCCTTATGTAGCAGGCGTTTTCGGTTTTGATTTTCCGACAAAATATCTTACCCCATTTCTTGAATACTCAAAAGAACAGGTCATTGATGCTGACAACGATGGCGATGTGGCATTTGGATGGAACGACAGCCCTCAGAGACTCTCCTTCGGCTTAAAAATCACGCCAAGGGGAGGACTTTCCATTGACCTTGGAGCGGAAATGTCTTTTATGAACAGGGTTCATCTTCCAGATGGAAGAAAGTTTTACACATATCCACCATGGTTTGTTGGACTTGGCATTTCTTTCACCAGGCTACCAATTGATACAGTAATAATACCCCCAAAAATCCCCCCAAAACCACCTGAACCACCCAAATCCACATTTTCATTTAAGGTGGTTGACAGTGAAACAAATGAGGGAGTCACCGCGATAGTAGATTTCCCCGAGACTTCCTTGACATCCCTTGTTACAAATTCCGACGGAGAGGTTGATTCTTACGAGTTTCCAGTTGGCAGCACTGTTTCAGTAAAAATAAGGGCAAAAGGGTATGAGGAATTTCTCACAAAAATTACCGTTGAAGAGGCTCAAAAGAAATTCAAAATAAAACTGAAGAAAAAGATAATCCTCGGTTATATAAAGGGTAAAGTCACAGACCTTGATGGGAAACCACTTATTGCAATTATTTCCTTCGGAATACCCGGGAGTCCACCTGTTGCCACTGACCAGAATGGAAATTTCTCAACATCATTGAAACCCGGAAGTTATATCCTCAATGCTACTGCGGAAGGATACATTCCATTCAAAAAATCTGTTGAGATAAAACCCAATGAAACCTTAGAGATTGAGATAAAACTTCTTCCAGCTCTTATAAAGAAGAAGTAATTTTGGGTAAGTGGATATAAAGAGGAAAAGAAATTTCTGTATCATAGCACATATAGACCACGGAAAATCCACCCTTGCTGACAGGTTTCTTGAAATTACAAGCACCGTTCCTCCATCAAAAATGAGGGAGCAGTTTCTTGACAATCTTGAAATTGAAAGGGAAAGAGGAATAACGATAAAGGCACAGACCGTGAGAATGAAATATACCTACCAAAATGAAGAATACGAATTGAATCTTATAGATACGCCTGGACATGTTGACTTCTCATACGAGGTATCAAGAAGCATATCAGCGTGCGAGGGAGCAATCCTCGTTGTAGATGCGGTTCAGGGGGTAGAGGCTCAAACACTTGCTAATGCTACACTTGCTTTTGACCACGGGCTTGAAATAATCCCGGCAATAAACAAAATAGACCTTCCTGGAGCAGACCCCGAAAGAGTAAAAAGGCAAATTGAAGATGTTATTGGAATAGATACAACAGATGCTTATTTAATAAGTGCGAAAAAAGGATGGGGGGTAAAGGAACTCCTTGAAGGTGTGATTAGAAAAGTGCCTCCCCCAAAAGGAGACCCGAAAGCGCCTTTACGAGCCATGGTATTTGACAGCTGGTATGACAATTACCTCGGGGTAATCGTTATTGTGCGTGTGTTTGATGGTGAATTGAGAGTAAACCAAAAAATCAAATTCATGTCCTCTGGAAAGGAGTTTGAAGTTCAGAAACTGGGCTACTTCTCTCCCTTTGAGGTATATGAAGAAACCTTATCAGCAGGAGATGTGGGATTTATAATAGCAGGAATAAAAAACATAAAGGATGTAAGGGTCGGAGATACAATAACAGATGCAAAAAATCCTGCAAAGGAGCCCCTTCCGGGCTTTAAGGTCTTAAAGTCAATGGTGTATGCGGGATTCTATCCGGTAAATTCGGATGACTATCACCTGTTAAGGGATGCGATGGAAAAATTCAGTTTAAACGATGCGGGGTTTGTATTTGAGCCAGAATCTTCCTCTGCCCTTGGCTTCGGTTTTAGATGCGGTTTCCTCGGATTGCTTCATATGGATGTAGTCAGGGAGAGGCTTGAGAGGGAATTTGGACAATCTCTGATAATTACAGCCCCGAATGTGCTTTACAGGATAAAAACAAAAAAAGGAGAGGAAAAGGAGATAACAAGTCCGTCCCAGATGCCTGAGCCAAACTTGATAGAGAGTATAGAGGAGCCTTATGTAAAGGTAACAATCCATTCCCCGGATGAATTCGTGGGAAACATATTTTCCCTGTGCGAGGGGAAAAGGGGGATTCAGAAGGACTTCAGATACGCAGGCAAAGGCAGGGTAATAGTTGAATACGAAATTCCATTTTCCGAAATCCTCGTTGATTTCTACGACAAATTGAAATCAATAACCAGGGGATATGGCTCAATGGATTATGAATTCATAGGGTTTAGAAAATCTGACATTGTCAAACTTGATATCCTTATAAATAAAAAACCCGTTGATACCTTATCCACACTTGTTCACAGAGAAAATGCGTATTACATTGGAAGGGAACTTGTCAGGAAACTAAAAGAGGTCATTCCAAGACAGCTTTTTGAAGTAGCAATTCAGGCTGCAATAGGAAGTAAGGTTATAGCGAGGGAGACAATAAAACCACTAAGAAAAGATGTAACTGCCAAGTGCTATGGAGGTGATGTGACGAGGAAAAGGAAACTGCTTGAAAGGCAGAAGGAAGGGAAAAAAAGAATGAAGATGATAGGAACAGTTGAAGTTCCTCAAGAGGCTTTCCTTTCGGTTTTGAAAATAAAGTGAAGATTTTATAAATGTTTGAATTTCAAGCAATATTTGGTAATTTAGAAAAAATTTCAGGAGGTGCAGGATGAAGAGGAATGTATATATAGTGGGTGGAGTAAGAACCCCAATAGGTTCATTTCTTGGTTCTCTAAAAGATATCCCTGTATGGAAACTCGGAGGAATAGCAATATCTGGAGCCATGAAAAAAGCAGGAGTAGAGCCCACAGAAATAGAAAGCGTTTATATGGGGAATGTCCTTCAGGCAGGTGTGGGACAGGCTCCAGCAAGACAGGCAAGCAAATTTGCAGGAATTCCAAACAGCGTTCCGTGTGTTACAGTAAACAAGGTTTGTGGGTCAGGAATGTTCACTGTTATAATGGGAGCTCAGGCAATTATGAACGGAGATCTGGATGTGGTGGTAGCAGGAGGAATGGAGAGCATGAGCAGAGCCCCATACATAATTCCTTCTTTAAGAGAAGGGGGAAGGATGGGAAACCTTCAGGCAATTGATTCTATGATATATGATGGCTTATGGGATCCGTATGGAGATATGCATATGGGAATATGCGCCGAGATATGCGCCGAAAAATTCAAAATCTCAAGAGAGGAACAGGACGAATATGCTGTTCAGAGCTATAAAAGAGCTCTATCTGCCATGGAAAATGGTATCTTCGCCGATGAAATAGTGGAGGTGGAGATTGTGGACAGTAAAGGGAATAAGAATATAGTCTCAAAGGACGAAGAACCTCTTCGTGTGAAATTTGACAAAATTCCTACCCTTAAGCCTGCATTTAAAAAGGACGGAACTGTGACCGCTGCAAATGCCTCTTCTATAAACGATGGAGCAGCAGCATTGGTCCTTGCTTCTGAGGAATATGTCAATAAAAAAAATCTCAAACCTTTAGCCCGCCTGATTTCTTACTCATGGCATGCTCAGGAGCCTCAATGGTTCACAACAGCACCTATATTCGCCATAAGAAAGCTACTGGAGAAGACAAAAAAGAAGGTTGATGATATAGACCTTTTTGAGGTGAATGAGGCTTTCGCAGTAGTAGCCATTGTTACAGCAAAAGAAGTGGGAATACCTTACGAAAAGATGAACATATTTGGAGGAGCAGTTGCTCTCGGGCATCCAATTGGATGCAGCGGGGCAAGGATTATAGTAACCCTCCTCAATGCTCTGAAAAGAAAAAATGGAAAGATAGGTCTTTCCGCTATATGCATAGGAGGAGGAGAGGCACTGGCTACAATGTGGGAAAAAATATAAGGAGATTAAATTATGAAGGGAGTTATTGTTTTAGCAATTAAGGATTTGATCACGAAAAGATATGGAAAGGAAAAATGGGAGGAGGTATTAAAAAAGGCTGGCGTAGAGAAGGAACCTATAATAACTGTTACATCAAATGTGGATGATTCCACAGTTATGAAAGTTATCAATGCTATTTGTTCAGTTTTAGGAATATCACTTGCTGAGCTCGGTGAGACATTTGGCGATTACTGGGTTAATGAATATTCACACACTCTATACGGTGTTTATTATAAAATTTATCTCAATGCGAGGGAGTTTCTGCTAAAAATGGATGAAGTTCATCAGGTTACGACAAGGCACATGATAGGTGCAGACCCCCCAAGGTTTGAATACGAATGGAAAGACGATAAAACCCTCGTCATGAAGTATAAATCCAAAAGGAGGCTAATTGATTTTATGGTCGGATTGATTAAAGGCGTGGGAAAATTTTATAAAGAAAATTTAAAGGTAAAGAAAATATCTGATGATAAAGTGGAAATTACATTTGAATAATTTTTAGGAGGAAGAGATGTTTAAAAAAGTTGGAGTAATAGGAGCGGGACAGATGGGCTCAGGAATAGCCCAGGTTTGTATAGCAAGTGGCTTTGAGGTCTTGCTTTCCGATGTGGATGAAAAAATTCTCAAATCCGCAACTGAAAAAATAGAAAAGGGAATAAACAAAATGGCAGAGAAAAAGTTCATTCAAGAGTCTCCTTCTGATGTGATGAAAAGGCTTAAAACAACTACTTCTCTATCCAGCTTTGAGGACAGAGAATTCATAATTGAGGCTGCTGTTGAAAACTATGATGTAAAGGCCGAAATTTTCAGAAAACTAAATTCAATTCTTCAAAAAGACGCTATTCTTTCTACAAACACATCATCCATTTCCATCACCAAACTTGCCTCAAACACAAACAGACCCGAAAAGGTAATTGGCGTTCACTTCATGAATCCCGTCCCCCTTATGAAACTTGTTGAAATTGTAAAAGGCATCAGGACATCCGAAGAAACCCTGAAAACATCCCTTGAATTCGTTCAAAAACTTGGAAAAGAAGCAATAATCTCTAAGGACTCACCCGGTTTTGTGGTAAACAGGGTTCTTTTTGGAATGCTCTCAGAGGCGGCTAGACTTCTTGAGGAAGGAGTTGCAAGCATTGAGGATATTGATAAGGGGATGAAGTTGGGCACAAACCATCCAATGGGTCCGTTTGAACTTATGGACCTGATAGGGCTTGACACTTGCCTTTTCATACTAAATGTCCTTTATGAAGAGTTTGGAGACCCCAAATACAAAGCACCTGTCCTTCTCAAAAGAATGGTTGAGGCAGGCTACCTTGGCAAAAAATCAGGAAGGGGTTTTTATAAATATGGAGGTTGAAGATGGAGTATAAATTCTTAAAGGTTGAAAAAAGGGAAAAAATTGCTGTAGTAAAGGTTTCACGCCCTGATGTTCTGAATGCTTTGAATACAGAGGTCCTTAAGGAACTTGAAAAGTGCATTGACGAGATGGATAAAAACAAATCAATAAGGGTGCTCATATTTACAGGAGATGGTGAGAAGGCATTTGTTGCAGGAGCGGATATTTCGGAGATGAGCAAATTTTCACCAAAAGACGCTGAGGAATTTTCAGAACTTGGACAGAGGGTTTTCAATAAAATTGAAAGGATAAACAAAATAACGATTGCAGCGGTGAACGGATACGCCTTTGGCGGAGGAATGGAATTTATGATGGCTTGCGATTTCGCCCTTATTGATGAAAAGGCATTAATAGGGCAGCCGGAAATAAATCTTGGTCTCATCCCTGGATTTGGTGGTTCGCAGAGACTTTCAAGGATTGTGGGAGAAAAAAGGGCTCTTGAAATAATAATAACAGGGAGAAGGATAAATGCGGATGAAGCGGTTTCACTCGGACTGGCTCTTAAAAAGACGGAGAACGGAAAGGTTCTGGACGAAGCAATAAAAATGGCTGAAGAGATTGTAGCCAAACCTTTCATTGCGGTCCTCAAGGCTAAAAAGAGTATAAAGGAAGGGCTTGAATGTGACCTTATCAGAGGGCTGGAGATTGAAGCAAGAAACTTTTCACTTCTTTTTGATACAGAAGATGCAAAAGAGGGGCTTTCTGCCTTCATCAACAAACGGATGCCACAATTTAAGGGGAGATAAAATACTCACCCTTCCCCTTTTGCAAAAATCTCTTTGATTTTTTCCATAAATTTTTTTCTTTTCTCCGGTGGTTTTCCCTTCATCAACTCATAAAGTTCCTCAATAATTTTTCGCTCTTCTTTGCTTATTGATTTTGGAACATCTATGAAAAATCGGATAAAAAGATTTCCCCTCCTTCTTCCGTTCAATTCTGGAAGACCTTTGTTTTTCAATGTAAAAACCTCTCCACTCTGAGTTCCGGGAGGAATTCTTATTTTCTCAATCCCATCAAGAGTTGGAATTTCTATTTCACCACCGAGCACTGCTTCTGGAAATGTTACTGGAAAATCACAGTATAGATGTATGCCTTCTCTCTTAAAAACTGGATGCTCCTTAATTCTTATTTCCACATAAAGGTCTCCAGGAACTCCCTTCACCACCGGCTCTCCCTCTCCCTTAATTTTTAACCTCATTCCATCTTCCACTCCCGGGGGAACATTCACCGTTATCTTCTTCTTTCTCTTTTTCATACCTATACCATTACAGGAAGTGCACGGATGCGGATTTATTCTTCCCCTACCTCCGCAATCGGGACATGTCGTCCATATTGTCAGGAATCCTCTAACGCTTGACACTTTTCCCCTTCCCCTGCAGGTAGGACACCTTTCAAGGGAATAGCCCCTTTTAACTCCGCTTCCAGAACATTCCGGACATATATCCGGTGCTTCAAATTCAATATCTACCTCTTTGCCTTTAAGCACATCCTCAAGTTCTATTTCAAGGAGATACTTAAGGTCTGCTCCCTTCCGCCTTTCCCTTCTGACACCAAAAAAGTCAGAAAATACCTCTTCAAAGAAAGAGCCGAAGGTGGTTTCGAAAAATTCATCCAGTAATCCTCCCCCTTCTCTCATTCTGTCATACTTCATCCTCTTTTCAGGGTCGCTAAGAACTTCATAAGCCTCTGCAATTTCTTTGAACTTTTCTTCTGCTTCAGGATTTCCTGGATTTCTATCGGGATGATATTGAAAAGCAAGTTTTCTGTAAGCCTGCTTTATCTCCTCCTCGGTTGCATCTGGACTAACTCCAAGAATCTCATAATAGTCCTTAAATCCTGAATGCATCCCTTTTCATTCAACTCCCTTCGCACCCTTATATATTTTTTGAGAAATTTCGTGAGCCTGACTTTCAAGATTTTTAAAATTAGCCTTTAAAAACTCATAATCCTTTGACTCAATTGCCTTCTCAAGGGTATCTATAATTGAAATTAAAGACTTCCTCGTTTCCTCATCAAGTGATTTTTCAAAATCCTCCTGGGTTCTTTTAAGTGAAAAAAGCAATCCCTTCGCCTTGTTCCTCAACTCAATAAATTCTTTTCTCTTTCTGTCCTCCTCTTCCCACTTCTCAGCCTCTTTTATCATCCTTTCTATTTCCTCCTTTGAAAGACCACTTGATGGTTCAACTATCATCTGCTGTTCCTTTCCAGTCCCCAGGTCCTTTGCAGTAACATAAAGGATGGAATTGGCATCAAGATGAAAGGTAACTTCTATCTGAGGAACACCCCTTGGTGCAGGAGGTATTCCGACAAGTTGGAATTTTCCAAGTGAACGATTTTCTGAAGCAATTTCCCTTTCTCCCTGAAGCACATGAATTGTCACAAACTCCTGGTTGTCATCAACCGTTGAAAATATCCTGCTCTTTTTGCAGGGTATTGTTGTATTTTTCTCTATTATCTTTGTAAAAAGCCCTCCCTCTGTTTCAACACCAAGAGATAAAGGTGTGACATCAAGAAGAAGAACGCTTTTCATCTCTCCACCCATTATTGCGCCCTGAATGGCGGCTCCCGCAGCGACTACTTCATCTGGATTTACTTCCTTTGAGGGAGGCTTTCCAAATATCTCCTCAACCTTTCGTTGAACTGCTGGAACCCTTGTCATCCCTCCGACAAGAATTACCTTATCAATCTCCTCCTTCTTTATCTTTGCTTCCTCAAGAGCGAGAATTGCTGGTTCTTCAAGGGCATCTATAAGGTGTTTTGATAGTTCTTCAAATTCTGCTCTCGTGATAGTCATATGTAAATGTTTGGGACCCTTTTCATCAGCGTATATAAATGGAAGGCTAATCTCCGTCTCCTTCATTGATGATAGTTCCATTTTCGCTTTCTCAGCTGCTTCCCTTATTCTCTGGAGAGCCATCTTATCCTGAGAAAGGTCTATCCCTGTCTGTTTTTTGAATTCCTTTATCATATGTTCCATAAGAACCCTATCAAAATCGTCCCCACCTAAGAAGGTATTTCCATGTGTTGAAAGGACATGAAAAACCCCTTCTTTCAGTTCTAAAACTGTCACATCAAGAGTTCCACCGCCGAGGTCAAAAACAACTATTTTTCCCTCCTGGGCTTTGTGAAACCCGTATGCCAGCGAGGCTGCGGTTGGCTCATTTATTATCCTCAAGACATTCAGACCTGCTATCCTTCCCGCATCCTTAGTAGCCTGCCTCTGATAATCGTCAAAATAAGCAGGAACGGTTATTATTGCATCCTTTACCTCCTCGCCAAGAAATTCACTGGCATACTTCTTCAGTTCCATCAGAATCATCGCTGAAATCTGAGGCGGACTGAATTGCTCTCCGTCTATTTCAATCCATGCATCTCCGTTTTTTGCGGGAACTATTTTGTATGGATAGAACTCAATGCATTTTTTAACCTCGGGAGACTCATATTTTCTACCCATAAGCCTCTTTACTGCAAAAACCGTCTTCTTCGGATTCATCACTGCCTGCCTCTTCGCAAGATTTCCAACAAGCCTTTCCCCCTCTTCTGTAAAAGCAACCACAGAAGGAGTTATCCTCCCGCCATCAGCATTTGGAATAATCACAGGCTCCCCTCGCTCCACATAGGCAACGCATGAGTTGGTTGTCCCGAGGTCAATCCCTATTATCCTGCCCATCTGAGCCATCCCTTTCTTCTTTTTTATCTTCCACTTTTTCTATTTTTTTAGAAACAACCACGAGTGAAGGTCTTAAAACCCTCGTTTTATACATATATCCCTTTTGATACTCCTGAACCACAATGCCACTTTCTTCCCCGGTAAGCCTTTCTTCAACGACCTCATGATAAAATGGGTCAAATTTCTTGCCCAATGCCTCTATTGGTCTTACTCCATATTTTTCAAGGAGCCCCATCATCTGTTTATAAATAAGTTCTATCCCTCCAATTATGGATGACGGGTCGTGATTTCCTTTCATAAAATTCAGAGCCCTTTCAAAGTTGTCAATTACCGGCAGGAAATCCCTGAGAATGGATTCATTTCCGTACTCTATAAATTCTTCCTTTTCCTTCTGGACCCTCTTCTTGTAATTTTCAAAATCTGCTGTAGTCCTTACCCAGTTATCATAGTATTCATCACACTTTTTTCTTAATTCTTCAATTTCCGCTGCTAGATCCCTTTCTTCTGTTTGTTCTTCCTCTTTTATTTCTTTTTCCTCTTCCATATTTTTTAATATAAAGCACGAAAAAACTATTTTCAAGTAAAAGCCTGTGGTATTCTTTAAAAATCTTGAATCTATGCGAAGTTAGGTGTAGGATAAATCCAAAAGGTAGAAGTATGAGGAACACGGCTTAAATGAACTTCTTTATCTTCCTCCTCATTTTCAAAGTGAATTTGCTTCCAAATTTTAATGCTGTAATTGACCCGCTTGCATGCGCCTATCTTAAAATAAACGATGTAAACATGAAAGAAATAGTCATAACACTCAGAAAAAACAAGGTGTTCTATTCAAATATAACACCGTTTTTTATAACCGTGAGGGAGGCAACGAAAGGTTTTGAAATCCCCCCGGACCTTGTTAAATCTGTTGAAAAAAGTGGAAATATTTATGCCCGCGGTGAATGCACAATAAAAAATGATAAAGCATATATCTTCCTCTCCTTTAATACTCCATACAAAATTGAAGATATTTCGGGAAAAGAAATTAAGCTGAAAAAGGTGTCTCAAATAAAAAAATTGAAGATAATAAAGGAAATGGATGATGAAAGATGTGAATTTGAAGACCTGCCAGCAAAAGATAACCTTTTTCTCAAATTTGAAACCAGAATAAGAAAAGTTGAAATCACTGATTACGAAACAGACTTACCATTTATCATAATTCCTTTTTCAGATGAATTATTTCCAGAAATTCCAAAGGCTCCACCATCATCCTCAATAGAAAACAGGATTTTTGAACTCATAAATGCTGAAAGAAAATTGAGGGGGCTAAGGGAATTAATTTATTCAGAAGAAATTTCAAGGGTTAGTAGAAAGCATTCAGAGGACATGGCAAAAAATAGATTTTTCTCCCATTTCTCCCCGTCCACAGGAAATCCATCCGATAGGATGAAAAGGGCAGGAATAAATTTCTCAAAGGTAAGTGAAAACATAGGGCTCGGAGAAAATGCGGATGAAATCCATGCTCTTCTAACGGACAGTCCAGCCCACAAATGCAACATTTTGGACCCTGAAATGGAAAAGGTTGGTGTGGGAGCATACTTTCACGATGAAGAATGGTGGGTCACCGAAAATTTTATAAAAGAGAAAGAAAAAGAGGATTTTGACTTTGAAAAACACTGTTCAATTCTCAAAGAAGATGGGCTGAACCCGCTTTCTGATGAATTATTCAAGAAAATAAAATCCGGGGGAAAAATAACGGATGAATTTTTAGAAGGTCTTATCAAAAAATATGGAATACCCTACCCCGTTCAAATACAGTATATTAGAGGTATGGACCCATCAAAAGTCCTGGATGAAATAAAAAAGCCCTGTAGCATTTTTTACAGAAAGTATGGAGAGGAGGAGTTTATAATTATAATAAAAAGATGAAGCTCAGAGTTGCTCTTATCTATCCAGCACCTTATGAGATAGGCATTGCAAACCTTGGATTCAACTCGGTTTTCAGATTGATAAATTCAACAGAAGGATTTATATGCGACAGGATTTTTTATAATGGAAAGATAAACAACATAGACTCAAACAGGGACATAAAAGAATACCACATCCTTGCCTTTTCTATTTCTTTTCTAACGGATTATCTGAAAATTCCTGAAATTATAAATTCCGCTGGTATCCCGGTTTTTTCTACAGACAGAGAAGAATTTTTTCCATTAGTAATTGGTGGAGGAAATGCGTTCTCTTTAAACCCGGAACCAGTTGCTGACATATTTGATGCCATCATTATTGGAGATGCGGAAGGAATAATTGAAAAAGTCCTCTTTGAAATAAAAAACGGAAAGGATAAATGGAAACTCCTTGAAAAACTGAACGAAATTCCTTCTACTTATGTCCCTTCTCTAAATACTCCCCGGTCAAGAAAATCGGTATTCAAAAACAGGAATGGAAACTCACTTCCTGCGTGGTCAGAAGATGGAGGAAATGTCTTCAAAGATGCGGGGCTGGTAGAAATTGGAAGGGGGTGCAGGTGGAAGTGCTCATTCTGTCCAATAGGATTCCTCCATGCGCCACCAAGATTTTATGAGGTGGACACAATAATTCAATCCGTCAGAAAAACCAAAAAACAGAGGATTGGTCTTATTGCTCCGGTTGTTCCCGAGCACCCATTTATAAAAGAACTCCTCAAAGAGTTAAAAAAAGAAGGATACAGAATCACAACTTCTTCCTGGAGAGCTGACCTCTATGACCCTGAACTATTTGAACTCCTGAAGGATGGGCAGAAAACCCTCACTATTGCACCTGAAACAGGTTCTGAAAGATTGAGAAAAAAAATAGGGAAAGATATCACCAATGAGAAAATCCTTGAGGGAGTGAATCTGGCAAAGAAAATCTTCAAAAATTTTAAGGCATATTTCATCATAGGTCTGCCGGGAGAGAAGGACGAAGACATAAAAGAGACTGCAGAACTGTGCAGGGAAATGTCAAAAACCTTTGGGGAAAAAATTACATTGAGCATAAATCCCTTTGTCCCTCTTCCCCATACACCCTTTATGAACGAGGATTTTTCAGAAAAGGAAATATTTAGAAAAATGGAACTTTTAAGAAAAGAAGTTCAAAAATTTGCCACCTTCAAATCCAAGAGCATAGCTGAAACCCGTCTTGAATTTATTCTTGCATGGAGTGGAAGGGAAATTCTAAGAGAAATTTTGAGGGACCCAGCCCTAAAGAAGGTAAAAACCGGTGAGAGAATAGACCTGGGATTTATTGAACATCCTTTTAACCAGAGGAGTCTGAGGTCAATAATAGAAAAAGGCAATAACCCCTGCCCAACCGGCTGTAATTCCTGCCTCTTCACCTCCTGTAAAATTTTCAAGTATTAAATTACCCTTATACCAGATTTTTTATCTGTCAACAAAACTCCAACCGATTCTCGCCATCAACCTTTCAGCAGTTCCCCTCTCACCATTTTTTAAAATGCAATTACAATGTTTTGCATAAAGTTGGAAAATGCCCGTTTCTTATATTATATTGATTATAATGAAAGTTTTTCTCTTTCTATTTTTAACATTTCTCTCTGGAAAAATTGACCCCGCATTAAAATCCCTCAAGTTTCCTCTCTTAGCCCCGCCCGCTGACCAGAGAATTGACATTTTGATATTCACTGACGGAAGTATCTCTGAAAATTTCAAAGTAAGAAGGATTTCTAAAAGGTTCCCTGTTTTTCACCTTCGTGCGACGAAGGGGGAGATAGAAAGTTTCGCAGGGGATGAGCATGTGAGGTTTATCTATTTACCGAGGTTTTTGAGTCCTCAATTGGATGTGAGTTCAAAATCATCGGGTTTTACAGAACTTTTTGAAAAGTATCCCGAGGAACTGGAGTTTAAGGGGAAGGGGGTAATGGTTGGGGTGATTGATACGGGGATTGACCTTTTCCATCCCGATTTTCTTTATAAAGATGGAAGCACAAAGATAGCATTTCTCTGGGACCAGACCATTGACGGAAATCATCCCTCAGGGTTTGACTACGGAAATGAGTGTTCAGCGGACGAGATAAACAGGAAAGTATGTGAGGTTTCAGACCCATCATCTCACGGGACCCATGTAGCAGGAATAATTATAAGTGAGGATGGGATATATAAGGGACTTGCTAAGGACTGCGTCTTTGTTTTTGTGAAGACAGATTATAATGAGGCAAGGGTTATAGACGGGATAAAATACATATTTGGACTCGCTGAGAAATACGGGTTGCCTGCTGTTGTTAATCTGAGCCTCGGCGGGCATGTTGGTCCCCATGACGGAACATCAATCCTTGAAGAGACCATCACATCAATGACCGGAAATGGAAGGCTTGTAGTCGCCTCTGCTGGAAATGATGGGAATAGGGAGATTCACATCGGATACAATGTTTCAGTTACATCGGGTGTAGTTCTTGACATTCCGTCATTTTTTGGACTTGGTGGAAGTGCAATCCTTGAAGTCTGGTATGGAAGGGACGATGAAATTGAGTTTTTGATAGGTGTCCTTGATGAAAGTTACGGTGAGGTTATCACATCAACGGGATGGATACCACCGGGGATAGAATTGAAGGCAAATCTTCAAAAGGACAATGTGCATTATGGAGATGTCTTCGTTGATACCACGGTCACAGATTATCCATCCTCGGGAAAGAAATATGTTTATATTGAATTTTCAAATTCAAAAGGGACAAACCCATTCGTCATAATCCAACGACCCTCTCAAAATGACAGAGACGGAGGTTTCATTCACGGATGGATGAATTCTGTAACAGGAAGGTTTGAAAGGACAAATGAGGTAAGGGATGTTCTGATAAGCGGAAAAACAGAGAAGGTTAGTTTTAAGAGCGGTGATAGTCTCTATACAGTTATGGTCCCCTCAACTGCAAAAAATGTTTTATCTGTAGGGTCCTATGTTTCAAGGGTTTCATGGGAGTATGATGATGGGGAGGTTTATGAGGAAAGTTTGACGGTCGGGATAAGGTCATCGTTTTCAGGAATTGGTCCCGCTATAAATCCTTTAAACGGAATAAAGCCACTTATAACTGCGCCAGGTCAATGGGTAATATCATCCATGCCGAGAGGTATGGGAGCTCCTTCTTATATGATTTCGCCAGATGGGCTCCATTATGCCCTTGATGGAACAAGTGTTTCTGCACCCCATTTAACAGCAGGCATTGCCATTCTCCTTCAAAAGAACCCAAACCTTGGACCGGAAGAAATTGAAGGGATTATCTGCAATTCTGCAAAGAGGGATGAATTCACAGGAGAGGGAATAAATGAGATGTGGGGATGTGGAAAGTTTGATATATCTTCAGCATACGAAAGGGTTCAAAAAGTTGAAAGGGAAAAAAAGCCTCCTGAATTTGTTTCTGCGAGCAGGGATGGCGAGGGAATAGTTATAAAAACAAAGGGGCTTTCAAGGGTAGAGCTTCGGTATAACTCAAAGATATGGACGGATATGAGTTATGCTGAAAGGCATTACATAAAGGATGGAGGGGAGATTTCTGGAAAAATTTATCTCCTTCTTGAATCTCCCGATGGAGGAATAAACGAAGTGGAAGCGGATATAATTGAAAACGGATGCGGCTGTTCCGAGGGAGGAAATGGAGGATTTGTGCCATTTCTCATGATATATCTTTTGTTTTTTATTAAAAAGGGAGGAAAAAGATGGAAGAGTTTGCAAAATGGGCTGAAGGTTTAAAAATTGAAGAATTTCCACAGGAGGTTATTAAAAAGGCAAAACTTCAGGTCCTTTCCGTGATTTCCGCGGGTGTTAGTGGATTTTTTGAAGCAAGAAGATTTCTTGAAAGGTTTCCTGTAAAAAGTGGTGAATGCTCAAGCCTTTTCTTTGAAAGAAGAACCGACCTCATTTCCTCAATTTTTATAAATTCCTTTTTCTCAATGGTTCACGATTACGATGACTATCTTTTTTTGGGGCATACAGGACATTCATCAGTATGGACCTCCCTCGCAGTTTCTCAGGAATATGGTCTCTCCGGAATTGATTTTTTAAAGGGGATTATAATCGGGAACGAGCTTGAGGGGAGGCTCGGCGCAGCTGTGGTTCTCGGTCCCCTTAACGGACAGACCTTCGCACACATCCATCAGGCAGGTTCATCTTCTATCTTCTGCACCTTAAGAGGGGGTAAAGCGCCTGAGATTGAGAATTCAGTTTACCTTTCCCTTTACCTTCCTCCTTTTTGCATTCTTTCAGGATTTATGGGAGGGGAAGGAAAGTTTCTTACAGCGGGAATTCCATCGGTTTCAGGAATTTTCTGCGGTATTTCTGCCGTATCGGGTATGAAGGGCAACAGGGAAACATTAAACGATTTTCTGAAGAGATTTTCATTCAGACCAATTCCAGGGGTTTTGAGCGGATGGGGAAAGGTGTGGACGACAAACACACTTTCTTACAAGATATATCCAGGATGTGCATACATTGACTCTGCAATTGATTGCATGATGAGGATAAAGAAGAGATTTGAGGAGGAAAGGGGTAGAAGGATTCTTCCCGGAGATATTGAGGAGGTTAAGGTATATGCTACAATACTTTCAGTGGCTATGGAGAAAGCGAGTGAATCGGGGAGGGGAGAAAGTTTAACACCCGTTAATATAAATTTTTCAATCCCCCTTTCAATATCAGTGCTTATTTCATCTGGTGAGCTTTCTCCAGGAAGTCTTTCTGAAAAGAACCTTAATGAGAAAAAGGGAGAAATTCTTAAGGTTGCCGGGAAAATTGAACTCATTCATGACTGGAAACTCACTTTAAACATGTTTAAAAGGATGAATGAGAAGGTTGATTTCATCTCCCTGAGCGGAATAACTTTGAAGGATATGCCCTTTTTAATAAAGTCATTTAGAAGAGAACATGGAAAACTTATGGGTATTAAAAATATCGGCTTGAGAATACCTTTTAAGGAGCTGTTGAAAATTTCAAGAAAAAGGATAAAAGACCTCTCAGAAACGGATTTGAATTCCTTTCCCATGCCATTCTCAGCCAGGGTTGTAGCAAAGATAGGTGGAAAGTTATATGAAGAGTTTCAGGAAGACCCTCTTGGCTCAGCGGGAAGACCATTTTCAGAAACAGAGGAGCTTGTCATTCAGAAGTTTAAGAAGGAAACAGAGGTTCTCGGAAGGGAAAAAACTGAAAGAATTTTGAATTCTGTTCTGGAGGTGGAAAAGCTAAAAGACATGAGGGATTTTCCTCTATGAAGGTGGTTTTGATAAGCAGTCATCCAGTCTCCTCAAGGATGGCTGGACCCGGAATAAGGTATTATAAGTTTGCAGAGAACCTTTCAAAGGAGTTTGAAACCCTTCTTCTCACACCAAACGAACCGGATATAAAGGCGAAGGGTTTTGAAATGATGAGACTTTCTTCTTTAAAATGGAAGGAGATAAAAAAATACGATTTCTTAATTACACAGGGATACAGGGTTCCTTTGAGAATCCTTTATTCCTTTGATGGCAGGAAAATTATTGACCTCTATACGCCGATGGTTGTTGAGTATGAGGAACATATAAAAAATTTTGGAATGATGAGGAGAATTTTTAAATACGGAAGGGTCATTTTGAAAACATATCTTTTGATGAAGATTGCAGATGCCTTTTTGTGTGCCAATGAGAGGCAGGTCCTTTTTTATAAGGGTATGCTCAAGGCATGGAATATAAAAGAAAAGCCTTTTCTCCTCCTTCCATCTGGAATTGATGAGGAAGAGCCTGAAGATAGGGATTATTTGAAGATTGCAGGATTCAGGAAGGGCGATGAGCCTGTTTTTGTATGGAATGGAGGGATATGGAGATGGCTTGACCCCTTTACTCCTTTAAGGGCGATAAAAGAATTGAAGAAAGATGGAATCCAGGCAAAAATTCTTTTTCTCGGAAAGAAGACACCTGTCAGGGAAGAGAAAGGAATTGAGACGGTGGATGAAGTTCTGAAAGAGGCTGAAAGGCTTGGCACAATGGAAAATGTTCTCTTTGCGGACGACTGGTTGAGATATGAAGATTGTATAAGGTTTGTTTCTGCCTCAACAGCAGGGATATGCACATTCTATAAAACCCTTGAGACAGAGATTTCTTTCAGGACGAGGTTTCTTGACTGCCTCTCTGCAATAACCCCGATGATATGGACTGATGGAGATTATTTTTCTCATTTGATAAGGTCTCAGGAGATCGGCTTTGTCATTTCCCCTGAGGATTTCATACAGATGAAGGATGCGATGAGAAACCTGATAGAAAAAGAGGTTCAGAAGAAGATGAAGGAAAGGATAAGGGAATTGAGGAAGAATTTTTTCTGGAAAGAGGTGATTAAACCCCTTATAAAATTTCTAAAAGAGAAGGCTATATTTTCCGGTTAAAAGCAGAATCCCTATAAAAATGAGTATCACTCCGGATACAATCTGAAACTTCCTTGAGTGTTTTCTCAAAAAAATTCCTGTTGCCGAACCAAAGCCTGTTCCGATGATAATCAGAGGAATCCCCAGTCCAGCAGAATAAAAAGAAAGGAGAAGCATTCCCTTCATTACAGTTTCCTCCTGTGATGCAAGTGTAAGAATCCCGGCAAGGATTGGAGATATACACGGTGTCCAGCTGAATGAAAAAAGGAGTCCTGCAAGAAAGGACCTTGTGAACCCTTTTTCCATCTTTGGCTCTCCCACACTCCAGCCCATTTCAAGAAATCTGATTTTTAGAAGGTCAATCATCTGAAGCCCAAGGATGATAACGATTGCTCCTGCCACCTTTATTATGTAGAACATGTATTTTCTCAGAATAAATCCTATAAGTGTTGCAGAGGCTCCGAGTATAATAAAAACTATGGAAAAACCAAAGACAAAAAATAGCGAATGGAGGAAAATCAATAAAGCTCTTCTAAAAGAATTTTGAAACGATTTATCTACTGCTGCCACCCCTGCAAGGTATGCCATGTATCCAGGAAGAACTGGAAGGATGCAGGGAGACAGGAAAGATGTAATTCCCGCCCCGAGGGCAATGAGGAGGTTTATCTTCATAATAAATTATTTAACTTTTTTCAGATTTTTTTTCAATAGAATTCATCCCCCTTTCCGTTTCCTCAACTATTTCCTTTCTTAGAGATATCAGACCTATGAGATTGGGAAAAGCCATGAAGCCGTTCATAATGTCAGCAAGGGTCCATATTGTTTCAAGTTTTGATAAAGCACCAAAGAAGACCATAATTGTCCATAAAACTCTGTATGGCATTATAGCAGATTCACCGAGTATGAATTCAATGCTTTTTTCTCCATAGTAACACCAGCCGAGGATTGTTGAAAAGGCGAAGAGGATAAGGCTTATGGTTACTATATCATCAGCGAAACTCTTAAAAAATGTTTTCATACCCGCGGTTGTAAGATTCACTCCTGTGAGGTCTGAACACCACACTCCTGTCGTCACAATCACGAGACCGGTGATACTGCATACAACAATTGTATCTATAAATGTCTGCGTCATTGAAACTATTGCCTGTCTGAAGGGATTTCTTGTAACTGCTGCAGCTGCAGCAATTGGAGAACTTCCAAGACCAGATTCATTGGAGAAAAGCCCTCTTGCTACCCCATATCTAATTGTCGTCATAATCCCTGCTCCCACAAACCCTCCGCAGGCAGCAGCTGGAGTGAAGGCATTTTTTAAAATAAGCAATAAGGCTTTTAAAAGCCCCCCAGTGTTTGCGAAGAGAACCATTAAACCGGCAAGGATGTAAAGGATTATCATGAAGGGAGACAGGAATGAGGCAGTTTTTGCTATACTCTTTATCCCCCCAATTATTACCAGACCCGTAAGGAATGATAGAACTATGCCAGTAGAGACAGGATTTATCCTCCATGCCGAATTCATTGCATCTGCAATGGAGTTAGCCTGAACCATGTTTCCTATTCCGAATGCTGCTACTGAAGCGAAGATGGCGAAGAGCCATCCCAGACCCTTAACTCCCATTCCCCTTGATATGTAATACATGGGTCCGCCACACATCTGCCCGTATTTGTTCGTGGTCCTGTATTTTACTGCAAGAACTGCTTCTGCATATTTTGTCGCCATCCCGACAAGCCCTGTCATCCATATCCAGAACATAGCTCCTGGACCACCAATACTGATTGCTGTTGCCACCCCTACAATGTTTCCAGTTCCAACCGTTGCAGAAAGGGCTGTCATTAAAGCCTGAAAATGTGATATATCTCCATCTGCCTTTTCCCTTTCTCTTCTTTCAATCAATGCGAGCCTCAATGATGGAATGAGGATTCTGAACTGAAGAAATTTAAGTTTTAGTGTGAGATAAAGACCGGTTCCGAGAAGGAGAAAAATGAGGGGAAAACCCCATACAAATCTGTCTATTGATTCAAGCAGGCTCACTCAAAAATCTATCAATTTGATTTCTTCACCAATTTCAGCATCCCTTGCCCTTTCATACAGGAAGCTTGCCACTGCTATGTCCTGAATCGCGAGACCCGTTGAGTCAAAAAGGGTTATCTCTTCAAATCTCTTCCTTCCAATTTTTATTCCCCTTACTATTTCTCCGAGTGTCCCGTAGATATTTCTTTCAGAGATAATCCCCTTTTTTATCGGAAGATTTATCTCTCCGGAGTGAATTGCCTGCTCCATGTTATCAACTACAATCCTTGCTCTTTTTAATATGAGCGGGTCAATTTCCTGCTTCCCGGGAGCATCTGCTCCTATTGCATTTATATGGACGCCATTTTTTATGTGCCCTATCATCAAGACAGGGGATGTTGATGGAGTGGTAGTTGAGATAATGTCGCATTCTTTCATCAGGTAAAGGTCATCTGCAATAACCACTTCTACGCTCTTATGGGAAACTATCTTTTCCTTTAATGCTTCTGCACTCTCTTTTTTGATGTCATACAAAATTATCTTCTCTATGTTTCTAACAAGTGTTATAGCGAGAAACTGCGTCCATGCCTGCCTTCCACACCCTACAATTCCAAAAACCTTTGAATCGGAGCGGGAAAGGAAATCTGTAGCAATTCCTGCTGATGCTCCTGTTCTGAAATCTGTAATTGTCGTGGCATCCATTATTGCAAGCGGAAAGCCCGTTCTCGCATCGTTGAGTATGAAAACAGCCATTACGGTAGGAAGGTTTTTATTTTCCGGATGGACATTTACCCATTTTATTCCTGCATACCTTCCGTATGAAACGGGCATTGAACGGAAGTCACCGTTTTTAAGGAAAAGATAGCTCTTTGGAGGCATATTCATTCTCGTTTCGTTCATAAATGCTTCCCTCACGCATCTGAGGACATCCTCCATTTTGAGGAGTTTTTTTATCGTTTTTCCGGAAAGAATAAGGGTTCTCATTAACCTTTTACCCTTTCCACATACTCACCCGAAGGAACCCTTACTCTCACAAGGTCACCATTCTTGATGAAAGGTGGAACCATCGTTTCAACTTCATTTTCAAGAACTGCTGATTTCCATACATTGTCCGTTTCACCTTTCACGGGCTCTGCTGTGGAGATGACCTTGAGAACAACCGTGTCCGGGAATTGAATAGTTACAGGATTTCCGTCAATGAAAAGAAGGGGTATCTTCATATTTGGGGTAAGAAATTTATGAACATCACCGATAGATGAAGATGAAATTTCGTATTGCTCGTATGTATTCACATCCATGAAATAGAATGTATCGCCATCGCTGTAGAGGAATTCTGTATCCCTTCTTTCAAGGTAGATATCATCAACATTTTCGTCGGGTTTAAATCTCTTCTCAATTACATTTCCTGTGAGCAAGTTCTGGCATTTTACAAAAACTGCTCCTGCCATCTGTCCGACTGTTGAATGCCTTGTTACACTTATGACCTTAAGGTAATTCCCACCTTCCTTTAATACATCCCCTATCCTGAGGTCCGAAGCCTTTTTCATGATTTCCATTATATATATTTTTAATTTTTTTTCAAGAGTTGATTTTGGAGAATGGAGGGTATATAATTTAAATAGTGAAAGAAAGGAGGGAAAAATGAAGAAAGCATTTTTATGTAGTCTTGCAGTTTTTCTTTTTTTGTCCTGTCCGACGAGCCCTGTTGAACAGAAGATAAAGGAGAAGATGGATAGTGCTGAAATATCTTTAAAGGAAGGGAAATATGATTATGCGAAGATGACATACTATGAGGCTCTTAAACTTGACCCATCATACACCCCCGCTAAGTTCGGGGTTATAATATCTGATATATTTGACGCCATAGCAAAAATTCAGGAGAGCATTCAAATCCTTCTTCCCCTCATTCAGATGATTCAACAGGCTCAACAGCCACAGGCGCTCTCAGGAGTCAATTACATAGTAAAGAATTTCCTTGAGTCAGCAATTGTTGAGAGGATGAGGAATCATCTCCTCTGTGATGAGCAAGGTGATACATACCATGTATGTTTTGATGAAATAGAAAAAGACCCGAATTTCCTCTTCAAAGCAGAGTCTATACCACTTGTTGTTGATGTTGGCTTTGGTCCAATTCTTTCCCTTGACTTTGGAGGGGTTTACAACCTCGGAGAGGCATACTTTTTTGAGTTTATCTTTTCCACGGTGGTCGCAGTTGCAGAGATAATTTATACATGGGACTTCACTATAGACCTTCTGGGCACTTTCACCTTCATATTCAACTCCGGAATAATGGACATGCTTAACACCGATCCCCTTCCCGCAGTTCTGAGACTTCTTGGAACCATTTTGAATGCTAATCCCAAATTTCTCGGCTACAATGGAGATGAAACTGACCTTTTAAACTCCCAGGCGCATTTCCGAAATGCCTTTGAGAGCCTTTTGAATTCAATAAAAGAGGTAAAGACCAGACCATTTGAGACGGATACCATATTCAGCGTGGGGAAGCAGGCAAATACTATTATTTTAAGATTTTACAATAATCTGAGAAAGGATGTTGTTAAAACTTCCTGCACAGAGGAGGAGAAGGCTGGAAGGAATATATGTGTGAAGATGAAGGTTTCAGATGAATTAATCAATATATCAGAAGATATAACCAGGTCATTTCAGGACTCTACTTCCTTTATAAGCTGGGCTACACATATAGCTCCGATTCTTGCCCTGATTTTTCAAACATTTATTGACTCAGGAGTTGTGCTTGACATCATTGATTTTCTCACTGCCCTTCTTCAGCTTGACCCTGAAACCATGAAGATGATTGATATGATCAGATCGGTCCTCTCGCCAGGGAGCCTTAGTGCGGACCTCATATATGGAATTTTGACGAGTATTATTCCTGATGTTATTCAGATTTCACCTGCTAAACTATTTGAACAGGCAAAGAATGGCAGATTTTCTTTGAGAGGGATGCTTCCTGTATGGACATCCTATCACGATTACACACAGGGCTACCCGAAAACAACCGCTGAGGCTGATACCCTGTGGCTTGAATGGGAATGCGGGACATCAACCGTTCCACCATACGATTTCAGCAAGCCTGCAACCAATGTGCTTGATGGAAATCTATTATACCTTGTATGCTCAGCAGAGCCATCAGATAAACCCCATTTCTTTGATACGAATATTAAAGTTCCGATAAATATCAAACCCCTTCCGGAGGATGGCATTGCCAGCATTTTACCCTATTTCTACCTTGTTGACCCCACCTTTGCGGAGGGTGTTATGATAAACTTCTCTCTTCTCCCAGAACCACTCCCAACCTGTGGTTCTTATAACCTGAAGGAATGGCATGTTCCCCATGATAACTGCGAGGTAAACGGAATGATACACAAACTGCTCGGTCCGATAATAGACCTCATAAAGGGCGGAGGTCTTCCATTCTGAAAATAAGGGCTTTACTTTCTTCTTTTCTCTGCGGAATTGTTATTACACTCGTAAATACAGGTTTTGAATGGCTCGGTGCGAGATGGAATATCTACTATGTTCATGGAAAATTTCCGATTATAAATACTCCCCTTTTATTTTTTATCCTGTGGATATTCCTTACTTTTTTCTACCTCCTCGGTTATGAATTCCTGACGAAGAAAAAAACAGAAAAAATTGCCTACATCCTCGGTGGAATAGTGCTCGGATGGTTATTTGACTGGACTATGTGGAAAAGAGGTATCCTTTCACTTGGTGAAAACGGGACTCCGTTGATAATTGCTTTTATATGGATTATTGCAGTTCCGCTGGCAGTTGGTATTTTTTCATTTTTCAAAAATTTTCTTGGAAAGTTTATTTTTGATTGAGAAAAGGGCTATTCCGCAGGCTACGCTCAGGTTGAGGGAAACTTTTGTGTGAATTCTAACTACGAGGTCGCTTATCGCAAGAACTGATTTTTTTATTCCTTCTCCTTCTGAGCCTATAACGAGCATTATTTTTTCAGCAGGAGGAATCTCCTCAAGCGATTTTTCCCCTCTTTCATCCAGAGATATAATGATGAAACCCTTTTCTTTCATCTTTTTAATAATGGAAAATGTCTTTTTGACAAGGGCTATCTTCATCCACTCCGCTGTTCCAGCAGATGTTTTCAGGACAACAGATGTGACCTTTGCTGAACCCTTCTGAGGCAGGAATATTCCTTCAACACCGAAAGCGTATGCTGACCTTATGACTGCTCCCAAATTCCTCGGGTCCTCAATACCGTCAAGAAGAACAAAAAAACTTCCTTCCATCTCCTTTTCGGAGAGATAGGGATAAGGGTCCGCTTTCGCAACTATTCCCTGATGAACAGCTCCCCTGGCATACTTTTCTACATCTCCTTTTATCAAGGGGATGCCCCTTTCATTACATATTTCCTTTATCTCATCGGGTATCTCTTCACGGGAGTATATTATCTCCTTAACTTCCCTTCTTCTGGCTCTCAAAAGTTCAAGGATTGGATTTAAACCGTAAACTATTTGCAAGATTTTATTCTTTCAAGGGTCTGAAGAAAAGCCTGCGCAGGCTCTGGAGATTTTATTATTGGTCTTCCAACGACTATGTAATCCGCACCACTTTCTATTGCCTCTTCGGGGCTTCCTGTCCTTTTCTGGTCATCTTTTTCTGCTGATATTCTTATGCCCGGTGTAATACATACTTTATCTGGAGCGAGTTTTTTAATCCTTCTTGCTTCTTGTGGAGAGCATACAAATCCATCAACCCCTCCTTCAAGACCTGTTTGAACGAGGGTTTCAAACAATGAGTCCATGGATGGGATTCCGAAAGAAGAAATCGTTTCTTTATCCCAGGATGTGAGGATGGTAACGCCGATAATAAGGGGTGGAGATTTAAAGTAAGAAAGTTCTTCTTTTACTGATTTTATCATCTCTCTTCCACCGAGACAGTGAAGTGTAAACATCTTCACTCCCATTTTTGCAATTCCCTTTGCAGAAAGAGCAACCGTATTTGGTATGTCCATAAGTTTCAGGTCAAGAAAGACCTCAAGTCCATATTCCTTTGCAATTTCAATGGCATTGAATCCAATTCCTAACAATGCTATTGGTCCAATCTTCACGATTTTTGCATAGGGAGAAATATCCCTTAATACCCTTTTAAAATCCTCTTCCCTTTCAAGGTCAAGGGCTACTATTACTCTTTCCTCAGGCTTCATCCCTTTCTTATTTCTTCTACGAGGCGAACCACTTCTTTATAGGAATCCTCGTCAAGGAGATTCCTGCCAAGAAACTGAAGGAAGTTAAGAAGTTCGTTCATCGCTTCAATGACAAACTGGTCTCCGAGGATGTTCAGCAATCCACCAACCTTTGTGATTTCATCGCTTTCTTCAAGGAGGAGATTCCTCACATTTTCAGCAAGTTTTGAAGGAGGGACCCATCCACTCTCATCTATTTCAACATCCTGAAAGACCTTTTTCATCCTTTCCGAAAGGCTCTTTTTGAAGTCTTCAAGGTGTTTTTTCAGGTCAAATCCGCCAATTTTTTTCTTAAAAATAGAAACTACATCTTTGAAACATTTGTTATATTTCTCAATTTTTTCCTCCCATTTTATTACTTCTTCGCTCTTTGTTTGAACTGGTTCGCCAAGGACATTTATCACTCCTAACTTAAGAAGTTGAAAGAGAATTTTGTATGTTCCGAATTCTCCCAGCCTCGTCTTTCTTATTATCTCGGATATTGATGTCTTTCCATCAATCGTCTCAAGCACCTTCTTTACAGTATCTGATACCTTTATTGGGGGGGGATTTGGGGAAAGTTCAAGAATAACATCAGGTCCTTTTATTTTTTCCTTTATCACCGTCCATTCGTCCATCCTTCTGAAGCCTTCCATAAGGAGGTTCTGGGTGCTCAGGGAAATCTGAGCGAGTTCAGGGTCAACCTTTACCCCGTCTATAAAGAAGGAGATTCCACTTTTTAAACTGAAGAGGTTATAGATGATTTCTTCCATCTGGTATTTTAGCCCGGTCCACAGTTCTTTCGTTGTGAGGAAACCCTTTTTTAAAAGAATTGCTCCGAATTTTCCGCCTTCTTTCAGCTCCCCTTCAGCAGTTTTCAGCTGCTCTTCGCTTATGTATCCAAGCTTGTATAATATCTGTCCTATTTTGAAAGATTTATCCTCTGTGAAGGCATAGACCACATCTCCGTTTGAGAAATAAACACTCGTTGAAAGGAATGAATCCGGAACCACAATCAGAACACCTGTTTTTTGTGTCATATTAAGAAATGAAAAAAGGTCTGCTATGTTTATCAACGAAAGGTCAACGATTATGGCTGGCATGTCTTCATCTGGATTTTTCTGAATTATTGAGAATTTATACCCGGCAGGAATTATAGAAATCATATCATTTTCGGCTATTCCCATCTGCTTTACAACTGTCCTTGGAAGCCTTATATTGTATCCCTCTCCAACCTTTACCTGAATCTTTGTCTTCATTCCATTATCCCTGTTTCTGAAAGAATTTTTTGAAGTTCAGCATTTTCCTCTTCTGATAGATAAAGTTTTAGTTCAAATAGTTCAAACCTTATTAGTTCCTTCAAGGCCGAGAGGAGTAGATTTTCTTTATTCGGATTTTTGCTCTTTTTAAAATTATCAAAAATTTTACTCACATCAATACTCCCGTCCTCCCTCAAAAATATCCCATCAAAAATCTCTGCAACTTCTTCGGGCATATCGTCAAAGAAGTTATTAAAAAAATGAAGATAATCAAAATCACCCGATTTAAATTTTATTATTGAATAAATATCTGATATTATAGAATTCACATCGTTAAGAAATTCCTCAATCTTTGTTGATGGAATGGGCTTTGTTTCTTTCACATCTACAAAATTCCCCTCCTTCAATTGATGAATTATTTTAAGAAGTTTATATTCGGAAAGTCCTGTTTTAAACTTCAAATCTTCTATTCTTATTCCTTCACCGATTTCTTTAAAAACCAATTTTTCCATCGGGTCAACTGGCTCATCTACCCCTTCTTTTTTAAGAACAAACCACTTGAAAGGATACATCCTTTTATATACTACGAGTTCGTCAGATATCCTTATACCTTCCATTATCAGCATCTGTGTGCTCATATTAAATCTGACAACATTTTCATGGTCAAAAACACCTTCAAGAAAATAAAAGTATCCGCTTGAAAGCGGAAACAGGTTGAAAATTATTTCCTGAACCTGTGCCCTTACTCCATAAAACAATTCCTTTGGTGTAATCCATCCCTTTTCCACAAGCACCCTCCCGAGCTTTTTCCCTTCTTTCACTTCCTTACTTGCTTCTTCAAGTTGTGCCATCGTTATTTTCCCCCTTCTGACAAGGGATTCACCAAGCCTGTCCTCTTTCAGGTTTGATGATGCGAATACTATTTCTCCATCCTTCATATAGATTTTTTTCTCCACATCCTCGTACCGGACAATGAGAACACCTGTTTTTTTCTGAATATTCAAAAGATTCAGGATATCAGGAATTGAACATCTTTCCACCATTCCCATCACTGTAAATGCACTTTCTATCGCAGGCTCTATCTCTAAACTAACTTCAGTTGATTCAACAATTTTTTTTCCCATTTTTAAAAGTATACTAAACGAGGAGCATGACTTCAAGAATTCTGGAAGAAACTTCAAAAAGACTTGAACGGATATTGAAAAATGGATAAACTTTAAAAAATTTAAGGAGGAGAAAAATGGCTGGCGGATACACAGGAAAAATTTTATGGGTTGACCTGACAAAAGGTGAGATTAAAGAGGAGAGGTTGAAGGATGAGGTTTATAAGGACTTTCTCGGAGGGTATGGTCTTGGCGTGAAAATTCTTTTTGACAGGATGAAACCAGGAATAGACCCACTTGGACCTGAAAACATACTCGGAATGCTTCCCGGACTTCTCACAGGGACAGGAGCCGTATTTGTAGGAAGGTATATGGCTGTTGGAAAATCTCCTTTGACAGGTGGATGGGCTGATGCAAATTCTGGCGGATATTTTTCTCCTGAGATAAAAAAATGCGGATACGATGGGATATTTTTCACAGGAAAATCTCCAAAGCCTGTCTATCTCTTAATAAAAGATGGAAAAATAGAGTTAAGAGATGCAAGCCATCTATGGGGTAAGGATGCGATTGAGACCGAAATAGCAATAAAAAAGGAACTTAACGATGAGAAGGTTCAGGTGGCCTGTATTGGTCCAGCGGGTGAGAGATTATCGCTTATTTCTGGCATTGTTACTGATAGGGGAAGGATTGCAGCAAGGTCTGGGGTTGGAGCAATAATGGGGTCAAAGAATTTAAAGGCTGTTGTTTTAAAGGGAAACCAGCAGATTCCGGTGGCTGACAGGAAAAGGGTTACTGAGGAATCAAGGAATTTCTTAAAGAGGATAGAGGGAAGCAGTTTTATCCAGAGGCTTATTGAAAAGAGAATGGGAAAGATAGGGACTCTTTTGAGAAAGGCTCCGTTTCATTCAAGGCAGGAAGGATTCCTCTGGAGAAATGTCCTGAAGAAATATGGCACATGCGGAATACTTGCGTTTTCCGTTGAGGGTGGTGATGCCCCGGTGAAGAACTGGAAGGGAATTGGTTATATTGATTTTCCTCTGAGCGAATCAATGAAGATAAGTGATGATAACATAATAAAGTATGAGATTAAAAAATATAACTGCTACAGCTGCCCTATTGCCTGCGGTGGAATTGTCCAGGTAAAGATAGGCGATTATGTTCTTGAAGAGAGCCACAAGCCAGAGTATGAAACCCTCTCAGCAATGGGAAGTATGACACTTGTCAGCGACCCGGCTGTTCTATTTGAAGCAAACAATATGTGTAATAGAGCAGGAATAGACACAATATCAACTGGAAGCACAATAGCATTTGCAATGGAGTGTTATGAGAAGGGAGTCATAACAAAGGAGGATACCGGTGGAATTGAGTTGAAATGGGGTAATGGAGAGGCACTTCTTAAGTTTCTTGAAAAGATAATAAAAAGGGAAGGGATAGGGGATGTATTTGCAGATGGCGTAAAAGTAGCTTCGAGAAAGCTCGGAAAGAATTCGGAAGAATTTGCAATCCATGCGGGTGGGCAGGAAATCCCAATGCATGACCCGAGGTATGACCCCGGCTACGGAGTAGGATATTACTGTGAACCCACCCCCGGAAGGCATACAATCATTTCATATACATACGCAGAGCTTATGGAGGTCTATAAGAAATTTAAAAAGTTCAAAAAGTTCTCGGCCCTCGCAAGCAAGGCAAAATGGTATTCTGAAGAGGAGAAGGGGAAGGCGATGGCTATATGCAGTAAGTATGTTCAGGTGGCAAATGGATGCGGATTCTGTATATTTGGACTTCAAGTAGGCGGAAATATTCCCATTTTTGAATGGGTTAATGCTTCTACTGGCTGGAACCTGAAAGAAGAGGATTTCTTAAAGATAGGGGAGAGAATAGAAACTCTAAGACACTCTTTCAACATAAGGGAAGGATTGAATCCTCCAAAAGATTTTCTGCCTGCTAAAAGGGCTTTGGGTTATCCGCCACTTCCAAAGGGACCAACCGCTGGGGTGAGTGTCAATATAGAAAAATTGGGAAGGGAATTCTATGAAGAGTATGGCTGGGATTTTGATACAGGTCTTCCAAAGAAGGAAACCCTTGAGAAGCTGGGACTCTCCTATGTGATAGATTTTCTTTATAAGAAGTGAAGGTAAAAGTTTCCATAGTCGCCTTTTTAGGGGTTAAGGCTGTAAACAAGGTTCTTGATGTTGAAATTTCTGATGGTAGCACCATTCTTGACCTCTTCAATAAAATTGAAAAAGATGGAGAGGTAGAAAAGGAATTTTTTAAGACAATGCTTTCACAGAGGAGACCGGTTACAGTGCTCATAAACGGGGAGAGGATAGACATTTCAAAGGATAAGAAAAGAAAACTCTCAAATGGAGATGAGATATCTGTCGTCTCTCCGATAGCAGGTGGATAAGGTTGAGAAGGGTTAGTGCATTTTTACTCATATTTTTTCTCTCCTGTGCAAAAGAGGTAGCCCCTGTAAAGCTCATAAGAGGACCCTATCTCAAACATCTTTCATCCAGTTCCTCTTTGATAGTTTTTCAGGTTGAAAGTGGAAAGGAGGCAGAAATCCTTTATGGCACATCTCCATCAGAACTTTCTAAGAGAAAAAGCGGAGAAATAAAAAGAATAAGATATGGCGATATAGAGGTTTCAACTGCTTCTGTAAGGTTAGAAAATCTTAAACCGGATACAGAGTATTTCTACAGGGTGAAGGCGACAAATTCCGATAGGGTCTGGAGTTTCAAAACCTATCCAGAAGATATAACTTCATTCACTTTTGTCGTATTCGGTGATAACAGAACAAATCTTGAGGTCTTTAAAAAAATGGTTTCATTGATCAGCAATGAAAATCCCCTTTTCGTAATTCATACAGGAGATTGTGTTGATACAGGAACGCTTTATTCAGGAATGAATGCGCTGGTTGGCTGGGAAGAATTCGTTGATACCATGATTCCATTGATGGAAAGAAATCCGGTTTATATATCATTTGGCAATCATGAGGCAGGAGGTGAAGATTTTTTCACCTCATATTTTCCCGCGATATCTTCTGATTTCTCACCCTTTTACTATTCCTTTTCAACAGGAGACCTCCACTTTTTTGTCCTCAATTCGGAAGGTGACCTTTCTCCTTCCGGTGAACAACTTCTCTGGCTTGAAAATTCCCTTTCAGATATTCAAGGGGGATACCTGATAGGAGTTATCCACAGACCCCCTTATTCCTCTTCCGAACACGGAAAGTCAGCAGAAGAAGGGAAGGAGGAAGAAATTCTTATGATAAGGGAAAATTTCGTTCCCATCTTTGAAAGGTATGGGTTCAAAGTCGTTTTCAGCGGACACGAGCATAACTATGAGAGAACAAATCCAGTAAATGGCGTCGTCTATGTGATTACAGGTGGCGGAGGAGCCCCTTTATATGATAGGGAACTGGAGAATTCATGGACTGCGGTTTTTGAAAAGACCTACAATTATGTGGTTGTCCATTCTTCTCCATCCTCTCTTGAATTTATCGCAAAGGATATGGATGAAAAAATAATAGACAGATTTGAAATAAAGAAGGAGTAAAAATGGGAGGAATAAAAAATATAGGTATTTACATTCCCGCAACATGCTTCACAGAAGGAATATTGAAAAGAATAAAGGGGGAAAGGAGGATAGGAAATTACGATGAGGACAGTTTGACAATGGGTTTTTCAAGCACTGAAAGAATTGAGGTCAAAGATGTGAAAGAACTTTATTTCATCTCATCAACCCCTCCCTTTCACATTCGCTCACCTTCCTCCTTCCTTGCCACAGCACTGGATATAGAAAAAAATTGCAGAGCATTTGATGTGATGGGAGGAGGAAAGTCTCTAATAGACCTTTTTTCAAAAAGTTTCAAAAACGATTTTTCTACCCTTATAATCCTTTCGGATAAGAGAAAATATCAGGTTGATACACCGGATTTCTATTCGTCCGGAGATGGAGCGGTTTCCTTCTTGATTTCCAAAGATGATTCATCTATTGAATTCATATCTTCAAAATCCATTTCCTACGAATCCCTTTCCGAATGGAAGGATGAAGAGGATGAGGAAATAAAAACCTCTGAAAGCAAGGCAGAATATGAATTGAGGAAGGAGATAATGAGGGAGTGTCTGGAGATTGCTTTAAGGGAAAGCGGATTGAAGAAAGAGGAAATTTTTAGAACTTTTCTTCCATTCCCGGATTTCAGGCTATCCCTTGAGATAGGTTCCGCTTGCGGATTTTCAAAATCCCAGGTCCATTCAAATAAGTTGTTAAATCTCACAGGATGGACTGGTTATGTTCACCCATTCCTTGAATTTGTTTATTCCATTGAAACTGAAGATATGGAAGAAAAGTTTGTCCTTCTTGCCGGCTCAGGAGGAGGTTTTTCAGCATGCATCTTAAAGGTAAAAAGAAATGCAAAATCCTCTATAACAAAGGGAATAAATGATTGTTTCAAGCGGAGGTTTGAGATAAAGGATTTGACAATTCTTTACAAAATCACAGGCGACCTGAAGTATGAAAAGGTGAAGCCGTTTTCACCTATACCCCTTCATTACAGGGAGATAGAGGAATGTATTAAGCTAAAGGGTCAGAGATGTTCAAAATGCGGGGCAATTCAGTATCCATGGAGGTATTTATGTTATAAATGCGAATCAACAGATTTTGAGCTCATTCCCCTTTCAAGAAAGGGGAAAATATATACATTCACAAGGGATTACCTCAATCCCGTTCCCATTCAACCTCTAACAATGGCAGTTGTGGAGCTTGAAGGCGGAGGAAGGTTTTATGGGCAAATGACAGATGTTCATCCACAGGATGTCAGGATAGGAATGGATGTCTCCCTTACTTTGAGAAGGCTCCATGAGGGAGGCGATTTTATCAATTACTTCTGGAAGATAATCCCCTGTTATTGAATGCAAAAATTGAGAATGTAAAATGGGGGGTTGTCTTCATTCCACATAGGTGGGTATTGAGGAATTACCTGAATGTAGTAGGTTCCAGGAGAAATTTCTGCAGATATACCCTCACCATTTATATCTTCTTTAACGGTTTCTCCCTTCTCATCAAGAATCCTTACTGCTATATCAATTCCATCTATTTTTGAGATATGAACGGGGGATGTTGTTTCAAGGGCAAATGAGAAAAAGTCTGTATCCCATGCTGGAAGAAGCCTTTCCTGTGCCTCGCAGGTAGAACTTAAAGGATAAGCCTGAAACACGGTGTCATCAGGTTCGTAAGGGTCAATGAGAATCGGAACGGAAACAGACGAGATTGACTTTCTGAAGGTGCTCCCTCCAATTCCATCTCCATCCGTATCAAGCATGTAATTTCCAGCAGAGATTTCATCGGAAAAATACACAATGCCATCCGCTTTGACCACGCTTCTTATTGTGGGTGTATGGGGAGGATTGGGAGATGGAAATATTTCTTCTCCATAATCAAAAGGTTTTTCACTACTTATTTTATCATGTAAGCCCTCAAGGTCTATTTTCTGGAAGAGTCCACCGTCAGGAAGGACAAATGAATAACTTCCTTCTGAAAGTGAGATGAGAAGGAGAGATGGAGGAACTGGTGATGAAAATGGGACAGGACTTGTTGTAAAATATAAAGCATAGGTGCTATCTTCATCATCGTTGAGGTCAACGAATTTTATTCCGTATGTATCTGAAAGCCTGCGGTCTATATTTACTTCAAGTTTGTAAAGTGTGGATGGTTCCAAAATTTTCGGTTTTATACTTACACTTGTAAAATCGGATAGTTCCTCGGGATATTCAAACCATTCTCCAGTCAATTCATTTCTGAAAAGGAGTGGAATTTTTTTGTTTCCGGTCAGGTCTGTGATGGATGCGGAAAATGATTTAGCGGAAATTTTTCCCTTTGATGGGACAGTAAAGGTAAGCGTAAAGGAGACTTCATCAGGGTAAACTATTATTCCCCTTCCATACATTCCATCAAGTGAGAGGTAGGAATTATCCTCAAAGAATCCCTCAATCTCTTTTTTGTTAAAAATTTTTATTTTATCTATAAAGGGTGAGTAGGTTAGTCTATATGGAATGGGAGTATTTATTCCATCTTTTAACAAAGGCACAGTTGTGGATGCGCCTCCTACCCTGAAAGGAAGGGAATAAAAGTCAGATGGCTCGGAAGAAAAGTCATCATCCGGTCTTGCTCCTTTTGAAATCCTTCCATCAAGGAAGTTTCCAAATACATCCTTTGCTTCCTTCCCTATCTTTAAGAAGAACCATTTCCCCCATGACAATTGAACCGTGTAATACATTCCCGTTCCATCATAATCCCATTTAATCTCTATTGGCTTAACCTCGTTGACTATATTATTTACCCCCTCCTTTAACCCATCCGTCTCGTATACTCCGGTGTTTTTTTCAACCGATGTCCTATCCATGCTTTTTGAAAATTTGACCTTTATTTTCCATATATGGGAATAAGGGTCTATTTCCACATTTCTTCTCTCAGCCATACATTCCACCACATAAGGCGGCTCCTCGCTGCTCCCGCTTAACCCCGGAAAAACCGTCCCCTCCATTTTTAACGATTCACATCCAGCCAATAAAATGAGAAATATCAAAATTCTTTTCATTGGAAAATCCTTATATAATTATCATTTCCATTTTCCTCAACATAACCATCTTCATTCCCATCAAGTGTATTACCTCTTTCATCCGAAACCCTGTAGCTTATTGTAAGGGCAAATGGTTCGCCTTCAATCAGGTATCCTTCTGGAATTTTTAATATCACCACATCCTCTTCCTGCATGGATACTGCTTCCCTGTGAACCTCAAGTTCAAAAGGGACTATCTCATATCCAGCCTTTATGATTGAAAAGTTTTCTGTAACGATTGTTTCTGCATCCATCAGGTCGCTCCTCGGGTCAGGGGTAAGAAAGGTTATTCTTATTTCAGACACGAAACCATCTCTTTTTTTGATTTCTATCCCTTTAACCCTCAGAGTATTAGATGTTCCGTATGTGGTAAAACATACTTCATAAACCTCATCCTCATCAGGGTCGTTATCAGAGAAGGGAAGTCCGTAGGCATCTTTTAAGGTCTCAAAGCGATTTATTCTTATGGCATACCTGTGAAAGGGGGAAAGAGTTAAAGGTCTTATATAAATGGGAAACTCGTCTTCTATCTTTTCTTTTTCAAATCCTTCCATACTGTCCTTCCAGGTGACCCTGTTATCAAGAGAGAAATACAGAGGAATCCTCTCCTCTGTGGTGAGGTCCATCATCTCTATGTTTTTACCTATGTCTCTTGAAAGGAAGTAATTGGTTTCCTTTCCTGTTGGAAAGGAAAATTTGAGGACGAAGTCCATCTGATATGGAAATTCAAGGTTTACCTTTCCGGAGCACCCGCTGTGGTCTTTGAATTCCATTTCCCCCCCAACTGGACCAAGATAAGAAAGAAAGGGATTTGATGAGCAAAATGCCCTTGTGACAAATCTTTCTCCCTCTCCGATAGTGAAACCCGAAGAAAAAGCCTCCGAGGGCTCGTCTTTGAAATCGCACTTTCCATCAAGTTCCTTTCCGTCAATGCTTCTTATTTCTTTTTTTAAATGAAGCAGGTATTGCCCCTCTGATAAAGATAAATAGAGTAACAATGTTTTCAAGTCATTACCTAACTCCCAGTTTTTTACCGGCACTCCCTCGCCAACCTGGTTTTCACCATTCTTTACATCCCCTATTACCGGATGGATAAGTATGTTACCGGAAAGGGAAAACGGATCCACTGGCTTTGAGAATTCAACTTTCATGAGAAAAACATCTCCCGGAAGAGGCATAACTGAACTTGCCGGGTCGGAAAGAACTTTTAAAAGGGATGGCTCCCCGTATGGACTTAACTCATAGATTTTTGTATTTAATTCCTCCCTTTCACAGGAAAATAGGAACAGAATGGTTATTAGATATATCTTTCTCATCAGAACCTGAAAAGTCCTGAAAGGTAAAACTTCGTGAGGTCAAGGGCAGAATGTATTCCGTCTCCTGTCCCTGTGTCTATCATAAATTCAAGCGAAATATTTTCAAACCTGTTCATAGAAAGTCCAAATCTCAATCTTGTTATGCTTTCGGTTTTCTGCCCCTGCTCAATGGATTCGGAAACGGTGCCGTTTCTGTCAATCCATTTCCCCTTAAGTTCTGGAGGGAGTTCATTGGAGTAAACAACCCTTCCATCTCCGTAAACGGTTTTCTGCGAGTATTGAATGACCTCTCCGGATATCAGCGAACCGTTTTTCGTCTCCGTCTTCCTTATTATGTGCTTTACTCCGGCAACGATTTCAAACCCTCCCCCGAGGTCTAAAATTACTGCTATGGGGAAACCGACTTCTTGAATGAGCAATGTATCAACAATTTTTGCTCCCATCTTTGCAGAAGCAGTTTTTTCGTAGTCATCAGGGTCAGCCACTTCTTCGTCTCCATCATCATAGATTTCAGACAGATTATAGGAATACTGGATGTTTCCCTTTTGATATGTCTCTTTATCCCTCACATACTCAATTCCATACCCAACTTTGATTTTGCTCCATCCGTCATAAACATCTCTCAAACTTATCACAAACCTGCTTTTTGAATTCAGCCTTCCTCCCTTCCAATCTCCGTTAACTTCTTCAATCCTTTTTCCGCTACCTGTGACCATAATTTCTTGGTAAAGAGACCATGTCTCTTTTATATCTCCATCGGATATTTCTCCGGGGAGCCTGTAATATCCAATATCAAGAGTTGTCTGGTGTCCGCCGTATTTCAAACCGAACTTAACCGCAGTTCCAAAAGAGATACTTGAAGAATTGATGGACGAGGAAGATGTGTATCCTTCAGAATAGACTTCATGATTGTCGCTCAGGTATTTTCTGCTTCTATAGATTCCCTCTCCATCAATTGAAGGGTTAGCATATCCTAAAAGGATATTGGGAGAAATAGAAAATATGTCTGAAAAAATGTATGTAATACCTCCAAAAATGTGGAAGGATTGTAAAAGATGATGAGCCTCACCATCCTCTCTTTCATCCATTCTGTAAAAAAGAAAAGGAGGGTCTTTCATGAGGTCATAAACCTCCCTTACCCTCTCTCTCAGATTTGATGTTCCAAATCCATATACGCCTTTTGAGGTTCCTCCTATTTCAGGTAAATCATACTCCCTGTCCTCAGAATCTCTTGTGTAAGCCAGACCTCCTCCAAAATATAAACTTTCAGAAATTCTGTGTCCATATCCAGCATAAACCTCTGTATATCTTTTTTCACGATAAGGAACTTCAGCATTTGTTTCCTGAATAAGTTCCATTGTATCATTTATGCCATCATCATACCTTTCATCCCTGAAATTCCTCGTCCATTGAGTAAGCAATTTTTCTTCTGAAAAATACGAGTGTGAAAAAGAAAGAGCAAGATTGCCCTCAAAACCTATTCTCTTTGAAAAGCCTAGCTGAAAGGTATTTTCTCCATTAAGGTTTGTTAAATTTGTTATTATACGATTCCTCTCAACGAAGGATAGTTCTCTTGGAATTACAATTCTGTCATAATCTCCATAAAAGAGACCGAATGTGTTTATAAACCTTATGGAGCGGGCTTTTAGGGGTGTTGCATCTTCCTGTTCACCGTATGCCAGAAATGGAATTAACAACATAAAAATAAAAAGAATTTTCTTCATGTTTAAATTTAAACAGAGATAAATTTATATGTCAAGAGGAATTTAACCCCTCTCGCCTAAAAAAACAAAATTTCTTGACAATTAATTTCAGAAAAGATTTAATTATAAAAATTCTGGTAAGGAGGAAGAAATGGCAGGAATAGTTTCATACGGAGGTTATATCCCAAAAAATAGAATCTCAAGGATGACAATTTTTCAGGCAAATGCGTGGTTCGCTCCTGCAACAATTCAGTTCGCTCAGGGGGAAAAGGCTTTTTGCAACTGGGATGAAGATGCACTCAGCATGGCTGTTGAAGCAAGTAGAGATTGTCTAAAGGGTGTGAACAAAAAAGATGTTGATGCCCTGTTTCTTGCTTCCACTACACTTCCCTATGCAGACAGGCAAAACGCGGGAATAGTGGCTACAGCACTGAACTTAAAAGAAGAGGTATTGACAGCAGACTTTACTGGCTCTTTGAAAGCAGGAACGACAGCCCTTCTATCAGCCTTACAAGCGGTGCAGAGCGGGAACCGAAAAAATGTCCTTGTCACAGCATCGGACAAAAGAGAGACAAAATGCGCCTATCTATACGAGATGTGGTTCGGCGATGGCAGTGCTTCGCTTCTTATAGGAAATGATAATCTGATTGCTGAATTCAAAGGTTCATACTCTGTTAGTTATGATTTTGTTGACCATTACAGAGAGGTGGGAAAGAAAACAGACTATATATGGGAAGAGAGGTGGATAAGAGATGAAGGATATATGAGAATCATTCCCGAGGCTATAAATGGCCTTCTGAAGAAATATAACATAGGGATAAACGATTTTTCAAAAATTATCTACCCGTGTCCATTCAAGAGGGCTCACAGAGATATAGGAAAAGCTATTGGAGCGAGCAAAGAAAAAATTCAGGATAACATGCATGAGGTTTGTGGAGAGATGGGTGCTGCTCACCCATTTGCTATGTTCATATCAGCCCTTGAAGAAGCCAACCCAGGAGATAATATCCTCATGGTGAGCTTCGGGCAGGGTGCGGATGCTATCTGGTTTAAAGTTACGGATAACATAAAGAAGCTCCCCCAGAGAAAGGGTATAAAAGGTTCCCTGGCAGATAGAAGGGAGGTTACATCTTATGAAAAGTATTGCATTTTCAGAGACCTTCTATCAGTTGAAATGGGTATAAGAGCAGAAGCAGGTGGACAGAGCCCATTGAGCATCCTCTGGAGAAACAGAAAGATGATTTTGGGACTTGTCGGAGGAAGATGCACGAAGTGCGGAACTCCCCAGTACCCGAAATCCCATATATGTGTAAATCCGGAATGCAGGGCATTTCATTCTCAGGAGGATTATGAATTTGCCGACAGGGAGGCTAAAATTGTTTCCTACACAGGCGACCTCCTTGCTATTTCGGTAGAGCCACCTGCAATTTACGGGATGATTCAGTTTGAAGGAGGTGGAAGGATGCTTGTTGACTTCACGGATTGCCAGCTTGAAGACCTCAAGGTCGGGCAGAAGGTAAAGATGTCTTTCAGAAAGAGGTGGCATGATAAAGACCGTGGATTTCATGGATATTACTGGAAAGCAGTTCCCCAGAAAGGGGAATAAAAATTTATAAAGGAGGTTTGAGATGGCTACAGGAATAAGAGATAAGGTTGCAATAATAGGAATGGGTTGCACAAAATTTGGAGAGAGATGGGATGTCGGAGCTGAAGACCTCATTGTGGAAGCATTTGAAGAGTGCATAAACGATGCAGGTATAAATCCAGCGGAAATTCAGGCAGCATGGTTTTCAACCTGTTTTGATGAGATTCATGTTGGAAAGTCTGCACTACCCCTCGCTCTTATCCTCCATCTTCCATTCATCCCTGTCACAAGGGTTGAGAATTTCTGTGCCAGCGGGACAGAATCATTCAGAGGGGCTGTGTATGGAGTTGCTTCAGGAGCCTACGATATATGCCTTGCAGTCGGAGTGGAAAAATTGAAAGATACAGGTTATGGTGGACTTCCTGCAGGTGGAGGCGGAAATCTCAGCTGGTTTGTGAGACCAAACATAACTGCTCCAGGTGGATTTGCCATGCTTGCAAGCGGTTACTGTGCAAAATATGGACTTTCAATGGATGATGTGAAACAGGCAATGGCACATATTTCATGGAAGAGCCACCAAAACGGAGCCCTTAACCCAAAAGCACATTTAAGAAACACGCCAACCATAGATGAAATACTTAACGCTCCGATGATTGCCTATCCACTTGGACTTTATGACTGCTGCGGTGTTTCTGATGGGGCAGCCGCTGCTATTGTCACAACAGTAGATATAGCAAAATCGCTAAAGAAAAAACACGAGATAATTACAGTAAAAGCCCTTCAGGTTTCTTTAAGCAACGGAGAAGAAGCGGGATTTACCAACTGGCATTATGACCATATCATTCCTACAACAAAAGCTGCTCAACTTGCATACAAAGAGGCTGGAATAAAGAATCCAAGGGAAGAGATAAGCATGATGGAGGTTCACGACTGTTTTTCAATAACAGAACTTGTTACCTACGAAGACCTTGGAATTTGCGAGAGGGGAAAGGCAAGCAAAGATGTGCTCGACGGGTTCTTTGACCTTAACGGAAAACTTCCCTGTCAGCCAGACGGAGGGCTGAAGTGCTTCGGTCATCCCATAGGAGCATCCGGGTTAAGAATGCTGTATGAGATGTACCTTCAACTTCTTGGAAGGGCTGATAAGAGGCAGATAAAGGACCCGAGACTGGGACTTACTCACAATCTCGGTGGTTTTCCATTTATGGGAGTTGCAAGCGTGGCTATCATCGGGAGACTTGAATAGGAATTTTTAATAAATTCAGGTTAATTTAGAAAAAAATCGCTTAAAATTAAAAAAGAGGAGGAGGCAAAAATCCTCCTCCTTTTCAACTGAGCATTTTTATTTTTAAAATCCCTTATTTAGTTATCAGGATTTTGTTTCTTTTTCTTTTGCCCAGTCTACCTTAATTGTTCGGTCTCCGAAGGTAGTATTGTTCATACCATCCTTTGCTTTCACAGCACTTTCGTTGGTTTCAAAGGTAACAAAACCGAACCCTTTGGACTTACCTGTCCTTCTGTCCCTTATCACCTTTACATCTTCTACTTCGCCGAACTTGGAGAAGGCTTCTCTAAGCTCTTTCTCCGTAGTTTTCCAGGGGAGTCCCCCTACGAACAGCTTTCTTCGTTCCATGATACCTCCGAACATTTAATTACTCCTTCGCAGTGGGCTTTGAGCAACTGCTATTTATGGCTCCTCGGGCAGGACTCGAACCTGCGACCCGGTGGTTAACAGCCACCTGCTCTGCCGACTGAGCTACCGAGGAACCATTTCTTCAGTATAGTATAAAAAAATTTTTTTCTATTTTCAAGTATTCCCTTTAAATTTTGAAAACATTTTTCAGATTGCCCATAAAAAATTTTTACATGGGGGAGAAGGAAGGATTGCTTGCTGTGCCACCGATTTTCAGGTCAATTCTATTTCCATCTTTCAGGAAGGTGGTAGCAGGGATATTCATCTCATCAATCATCTGCCTTAAACGGAATCCCAGTTTTACTGAAAGATTTCCCTTCAGCCTTGAAAGGGTTAATCTCCTGCTCAAAACTATTTCAAGGTTCATATTTCCCTCAAGGTCGGAACTTTTAAACGGGACATCACCAACAGAAAGAACGCCATTAGTCATAGAAAGTTTTGAATTCAGGTCTCCAAATTTCACATCGTTTATCTCAAAACTCCCAAATGAAATCTTCTTCAGCACAAAGTCTTTTATCTCAACATCACCTTTAATATCAGATGCGGATAAATCTTCGGTATTTATCCTTCCTTGAACATATCCGTTTAAAGAAAGGGTATATGACAACTGATAAAGAGGCATCTCAACATCTCCTCCATATTTGAAGTTCTTCCCTTTGATTTTGAAATAAAAATTTTTCCCGGAAAGGGTAAATTTCAATTCCGCATAACCATCTCCCATGTCAACCTTAACCTTAAGGCTTTTCCTGCCAAAAAGATATTTCAATGGGTAAATTCTTATAAACATTTCATCGGGGGCGAGGAGATTTTTGTTTTTGTAGTATATAACAGGTGAACGGAGCTCTATTTTAAAGGGGAAAGAAATTTTTGCAGCCTCCGATGTGACCTCCATTCCAAAAGGGGAGATGGCATTGTTTAAATTCATCATTATTGGTTCTGCAGGGAAATTGCTGAAAAAGGATATGAGGACGAAGAGTAAAAATACGAATATTGAAAGCCCAATAACCAGAAACTTCTTGAAGGGAAATTCAAGAAAGAAGTTATAAAGATACGGTATGATTTCCTTTATCTTCTTCATTTTTTCTGAATCCCTGATATATCCATCTTCAGGTCAACTTTCGTCCTGTCTTTGAAGGATGTCTTAATTTGAAGCCTCTCAATTTTTAGAGCGTATGGAGACTCGTATTCAAGCCCGTAAAGAAACCTCATAAGAGAATCAGGATAAATCTCTTTTGCACTCACCGATATTGATATCGCCCTCACAGAACCCTTTTCCTCAGTTGAAAGCGGGGTTATTGATTCAAGTATTATGTCTGAATTCCTCGCAACCTCCTCAATGTAGGAAAAAAGAGACAGGTTTGGTGGAATAAGTCCTTCCTGTGAGAACCCCCCGAGTTCTTCTGCTTCTTTTGCAAGGCTCTTTATTGTATTTAAATCGTTTAAGGAACGACTGTAGAGATTTTTATAAATAGAAATTTTGCTTCGCAGAATTATATTTATCACTATGAGCAATAAAATTAAGACTGAACTACCAATGACGAAAATTTTGTTTTTATCCAGTTCCATCACAGCTCCAGCGTAATTTCAAATTCATATATCTCTTCCTTCAAACTCTTCTGCGTCCTTGTCAACCTCACATCCCGGAATTTTCTCTCGCGGAGTTTCTTTTCAAATGCGTCAACGATGGAAAGGTCCTTTGTCTGTCCTTTCAATCTTACCTTTCCAGCATCAACGAGCATCTCTGTTATCTTTACATTTCCAATGGCTGAAATGTCATCCCTTAACCACTTTATGAAATCAATAACCTTCCCTTCCCCACCCTTTCCACGAGCCCTTAAAAGGTTTAGTTTTTCTTTCATCTGCGCTACAGGGTCAACGATATTTTCAACATCTGGGAAGGACTTTTTAAAAATTTCTGTCACCTCTGAAGACCTTTTCATATATTCACTTTTGTAATAGTTCAGGTGAAAGAGGGAGGAACCGGTGAAAAATATGAGAAAAAGAGCACAAGAAATTCCAAGAGTGAGGTAGATCGTTTTTATATTCCTTATCTTAAGCGGAGATTTAAACTCAGGCTTTGAGAATTCAGGATGTTCCAACCCCTTCAGGATAATTCCACCAAGACCTATAGCAGGAAGAATTTTAATTTGTTCCTCGTAGTTGAGAGGAGTGACGAATTCTATATAATCGGGCTGGGTATAGGAAACAGGTCTTACCCCGAATTCCTCTAAAAAGTCTGCTTGAAAATTGTTATCACCGTATATAAAACATGTATCTGGTAATGCTCCGTGTTTTGACCTGTAGCTTCTTAACAACGGCTTTATCATGGACTTTTCATTTTTTGGGAATATCCATATAGATGTTTCCTTATCATCAACTACAGAGATGCTAAAACTTGCATCTGTATTAAATCCTATAATAACAATAGGAAAAGAAGGAAAAAGAGTAAAAACTGCATAGGGTTCAGGAACTATTGACTCAATGTATATTCTGTGCTGGAGAAAGGAAGAAGTAATTTTTTCTATAAATCCTTTTTGAACAAGAAAGGCAGAAACAAGAGTTCTTTCCTTTTTAAAAACAGGAACAAATTTTATCTCCACATCGTTTTCATTAAACGGAGTCTGCCTTATCCACTCAAACCTCACCAATTCCTCAAGCCTTTTGCCCTTTAAAGGGGGAAGGGAAAGATACCTGTATGAAAACTTTCCAGGCGGAATGGTTATGCTTAAAGAGAAATCGTCATTTGAAATACCATTTGATTTTAAAAAGTCATTTATGTATTCAACAGATTTTTCAACCGGATTTTCGTTAAAAACTGCCACATCAATTCCTTTAAGATTCTTCAACTTCTGCTCACACATAAGGAGATATGAAGAACCCTTCTCTGACAGTTGCAAAATTCCTTTATACTCGGCCATTTTGAATTCCTATACTTCTATATCTATAATACCTCATATTTATGAGTTCTTCCAGAGAAACCTGAACCAGCTCATTTAAACCAGAAACTATACTTTCTTTCACATTTGATATTGCCTTATCAGGATACCTGTGGGCTCCACCTGGTGGTTCCTCAATTATTCTATCTATCAAACCAAAGGAAAGAAGGTCATCTGCAGTAAGTTTAAGTGCCTTTGCCGCCTCATGAGCCCTTTCGGAAGTTCTCCAGAGTATAGACGAACATCCTTCTGGAGAGATCACCGAATATATCGCATATTTCAGCATGTATATTCTGTCGGCGACGCTGATAGCAAGGGCGCCTCCGCTACCTCCCTCGCCAATCACTATCGCCATAGTTGGAGTTTTAATGTTAAACATCGTCATGATCGATTCTCCTATAGCAGGTGCCTGCCCTCTTTCTTCTGCACCTATCCCCGGATACGCCCCTGGAGTATCCACAAATGTTATCAACGGTAGAGAAAATCTCTCTGCAAGTTTCATCACTCTCATTGCTTTTCTGTATCCTTCAGGGTGAGCCATACCGAAATTTCTATATGCCCTATCCCTAACCGCCCTCCCCCTTTCCTGGGCTATAATTGCAACTTTTTTTCCGCCAACCTCACCAAATCCACACACTATAGCAGGGTCATCCCTGAAATTTCTATCTCCGTGAATCTCTTCAAAATTTTCAAATATACCGTTTATGAAATCAAGAGCCCTGGGTCTTGATGGATGCCTCGCTATCTGAACTATCTGCCAGGGAGTAAGTTTTGAGTATATCTTTTCACAGATTCTACAGATTTTTTCCTCAATCTCTTTTATCTGAACAGGTATATTTCCATCAGCACCTGTCATTGAAAGAAGTTTCAGTTCCCTCAATCTTTCCTCAAGTTTCTCGAGAGGTTTTTCAAAGTCAAGAGTGAATTTCATAAAACGCCTCCACTGAGCTTAAAATCCTTAAAACTTCTGGCATTTCAATTTTAATTGAGTTTTCCTTTCTGAACCAGAATATCTGCCTTCTCGCATATTCCTTTGTTTTCTTATAAATAGTCTCAATGGCAGATTCCATACTCATCTTCCCCCTTATAAAACTTGCTATCTCTCTGTATCCAACAGATGTAAAACCTGGTGAATTCTCATCGTATCCCATACTCAAAAGCCTCTCAGTCTCTTCAATCCATCCTCTTTTAATCATATCATAAATTCTTTCTCTAATGGATTTATAAAGCACCTCCCTTGGAGGTTCAATGTATATTCTCATTGTCTCATATCTCTTCTCTTTAAATCCGTGTTTTTTTCTCATTTCCGATATTTTCTGACCAGTTGCCATGTAATAGGAAAGTGCCCTTTCAATTCTCGGGAAATCTGCAGGTGATATAGAATCTGCTGCTTCAGGGTCTATTTTTTTGAGTTCTTCATAAAGATACCTCAATCCTCTTTGCTCTTTCTTCCTTAGAATCTCTTCCCTTATTTCCTCTGGTATTGGCGGGGAGGGAATCAATCCATTCTCAAAAGCCCTTATATATAACCCTGTTCCGCCAACAAGAACCGGAAACTTTCCTCTTTTTATTATTTCCTCATAAGAGATGTCGGCTATCGCAATAAATCTCCCCGCATCAAATCTCTCATCAGGATTTATAATGTCTATGATATGATGAAAGACTTCCTTTCTCTGCTCTATCGTCGGCTTACCTGTTCCTATATCCATGAATCTGTAAATCTGTCTTGAATCAGCATTTATAACTTCCCCACCAATTTTTTTTGAAACCTCCATGGCGAGGGATGTCTTTCCTGAAGCAGTGGGTCCACATATAATCAAACACTTCTTCACCTTCTCATGAACCATTTGAGAATTTCTTTCTTTTCAATTATGTAGATTATAGGTCTTCCATGAGGACAATAGGCGCCACTTTTTATTTCTTTTAAATCATCAAGGAGGGTTATAAGTTCGAGGTTGCTCAGTTGCTTCCCCGATTTCACTGCCTTTTTGCAGGCTATGCTCGCAAGCTTCTCAATTGCCTTTATTGGCGATTCGGTAAGAAGTGAGTTCAAAATTTCTTTAAATGTCCTTTCTACCTCATCCTCATCAAGAACCGCTGGATAACCTCTTATACACACATCCTCCCTGCCAAAAATCTCAATAAGAAAACCCAGATTCTCAAAAACCTTAAGCAGGTTCTCAATGGATGAAACTGTTTTTCCAACATTAAGAACTATAGGGGTGAGAAGTAGAGTCATAGCAGGTTCTTCGGACTCATACTCCTCCTTCAGTCTATCATAGATTATCTTTTCATGAGCCGCATGCACATCAATCAGAAGAAGGGCAGACTCCCTTTCCAGGAGCATGAACTCGTTCCATAGGTTTCCTATTACCTTTGGAAAATCCTCAATGAGAGGTGGTTGAACCTTCTCCCTCACCACCTCCTCTTTTTTAATTATCTTTTCTTCCTCCCGTCCCGGGGGAGGAATATAAAAAACCTCTTTCGTTTTTCTGGAGAGGGCAGCCTTTATAGATTTTGCAATTGCTCTATCCACAAACTCCTGATTTTTAAATTTTATGGTTCTTTTCTGGGGATGGATATTCACATCAACTTCGTCAGGAGAAATTTCTATCTTAATTATTCCTGACGGAGCCCTACCTTTTTCAATGGAGCGTTCAAATCCGCTTTTAATTGCCTCTTTAATAATTCCGCTTTCAACAGGTCTCCTGTTCACAATAAGATATAACCTTCTATATAACGGTGGTGAATCGGGATGAGAAAGGTATCCGCTTATCTCAATCCCGGCATCCTCAAAATTTATCTCAAACCCCTTTGTCTCTCTACCGAAAAGGTTTTCAAAAATGCTTTTTAGTGTCATCCCTTTTTCTATATTTACTATATCCCTTTCATTCTCCCTTAATCGGTATGATATATCAGGAATTGCCATAGCATATTTAAAAATCAGTTCTGTTGTGTGAAAAAGTTCAGATTTTCTTCCTCTCAAAAAACTCTTTCTAACAGGGGAGTTAAAAAAAAGTTCATGAACTTCAACCGTGGTGCCGGTTCTCATGCTTACTGGCTTTTCCCACATCAACTCTCCACCTTCAAAATAACACTCGTACCCCTCACCATCACTTTCGGCACTCCTAATTATTAGCCTGCTTACAGCCGCTATGCTATAAAGTGCTTCCCCCCTGAAACCATAAGTTGAGATGGAAAGGAGGTCCTCTTCTTTCTTCAGTTTTGATGTCGTCCACCTTTCAACTGAAATTCTGATTTCCTCCCGCTTCATTCCACATCCATTATCTTTGACTCTGAAAGATAGAAAATCTTCAGATAAAATTTCAACCTCTATTGAATCAGCTCCCGCGTCAATGGAGTTCTCTATCAACTCTTTAATTGCAGAAGAAGGTCTCTCAACAACCTCCCCGGCACATATCCTCGATATTACAGATTCCTCAAGCCTTATTATTCTTCTTTCCACTTTATAATGACCAACAATTTTTGTAATTTTACTACCCCATCCTTTTAAAAACAAGATGGGTTGTTGATTATTTCTAAAACAGTGCTAAAATAAAAAATTATGATAGGAACATTTGAAGCCATTTTAATTCTCCTGATAATTCTCCTTATATTCGGTGCAGGAAAACTTCCGGAGCTCGGAGAGGGACTTGGGAAAGGGATAAGAAATTTCAAAAAGGCTCTTAAAGGAGAAGATGAAATAGATGTAACTCCACCTTCAAAAGGGGAATCTGTAGATAAAGAAGGAAAAAGTTAAATTACCTGTGTGAACTTCCTTCTCTCATTTCTATATAAAATTTAATTGCATCTTTTATATAGGGATGAAAACCTGAATGATGTAAAATCGGCTTTATGTCCTGAATTAAAAGATGTGGTATAAGGGCTATGGAAATGGAAACAGGGGTGTGAGGATTCCACAACAGGGCCGCCTTGATTGAATACCTGGAAATCCACTTTTCATGTCTATAGATTTCTTTAAGAATTTCCGGTGAGATGTTCCTCCTCGCAGCAATCTTCACTATCTCTCTCTCGGTCAGCAAAGCATTGTTGAGAAGTTCCCTTATTACCTCTGGATTTCTATCATAGGAAAGTTTCTCAAGAAGCCTTCTGTCAAATTGCCTCGCATAAAATTTTTTATGCCCAAGAGAAAACTCATCCAGTTCAGGAAATGAGGGGGTGTCTTCATCAACAAGTGAAGGCATTCTCGCCTCATCTGTAAATATCCAAAGAACTTTTGTGCATTCAAACTCCCTTGCTATGTCACGGATATAGATGCACCTCTCCCTTCCAAAACACCTTTCTCTTCCCAAAGAATCCCCGAGTATTAAAAGAATTTTTTGAAAAATTATGTCCCCTTTATAAGCCTTATTTATTATCCAATCTATGTTTTCTACTGCTTCAAAGTCTGAAATTTCGTCAAAAAATTCCTTTAGCCTGGCACACAACATCCCTTTTTCGTTAAGGCATTTGAAGAAATCGTTGAGGATAATGGATTTCATTTTTTATGGAAATCAATTACTCGAAACTTCACCACACCGGCAGGTGGGTCATAAAACACCGCCATAAAATCTACTCCCTTTTCTGGAGTCACATTTAGATTTGAAAGCATATCACCTACTTCGTTCTGGAGCCTTTCATAAACCTTAAATGGAGAAAGTTCTCTTAGTTCCTCTTCTTTCAGGATGTTACCTGCATAAAACTCTATGGAAGATTTTTCAAAATCGTTCTCGTCATATATTGATGCTCTGAGTTTTATATTACTTACAATCATATTTTTGGGTCTAATATTCCCGACAATATAAAATAGCCTTTCACCCCGTGCATTTACCAGCCTACTTTTCGCTTTTATAACTATGCTAAACTCCTCATTTCCGCTTGACATCGCAAAAAATCTATTGATAACATATTCTCCTTTCCATAGATATAGCCCCGCTACTCCGCCGATAAGGATAAATAGAACTATGAACAAAGGGATTACTCTCCTTTTCTCCGCCTCATTTTTCACAACCGGAATTTTTTTAGAAGGTGATTTTCTAATTACAGGGGATGGCTTAGGAGGTTGAACGGGAGGTTTTTTTGGCTCTTCTATAGGAAGTGAACTTTCTATAACTTCCTGGTCCGTAAATAGAGATTCTGTTAGCATATCAAAAGAGGGACTATTATCATCTGCTGGCTTTTCTTTATGGACAGCTGGAATCTCTTTAAAAACTACTTCTTCCTCTATCTTTTCCTCCGCGGGCTTGTCCCCCTTTAAATCGCTTATTTCAGGTAAATCAAATCCGGATGGTTCTTTTATGCTTTCTTTTTCTTCTCCAAGCGAAAATCCAGCATCAAAAAATTGGTCTTCAGGATTTCTATTCTCTGACTCAGGTGCCAAACTGCTTTTCAATCCCTCATCGGGCATATAAAATCCATCGTCCTCTGTAAACTGCAAAGGCGGTGGTTCCGGGATAGAAGCAGGTTCTGGCGGAGGGGGTGGTGGTGATGCTTTTTTAACTTTCTTTTTTACCACGAGTTTTACACCGCACCCCTTGCACGGAATTTTTATTCCAGTTTCTGTAAGGATTTCATCGTCAACGATATTGATGGTTCCACATTTTGGGCATTTAACTTCCATATTTTTATTTTACCAATTTTTTCTTGACACTCAAGTTTTTTTATCATAACATAAAAGAAAAAAGGAGGGCAAAATGAAACTTGACCCAAAAGCAACGGCGCTCGCAGGTGGGATTTTATGGGGTCTATCAGTTTTTCTTGCAACCCTGTGGATAGTGATAAAGGGAGGCGGATTAACGCTCATGAAACTATCACAGTTTTACATCGGTTATTCTATAAGCGTTCCTGGAGCAATTATAGGAGGGATTTACGGATTCGTCCACGGCTTCATATTTCTCCTCATTTTCGCACTTATTTATAATCTTTTTGTGAAGGGATAAATCCCTCAGTATATAGACCCCTTTCCGAAGTGGGTCAAGAAGTCGTAGGAATGCTGGTATAAAAGGAGGTTTTTATTCTTTTGAGGAAAGGGAATAAGTTCTGTATCATATATCCCTTTTAACGAAGGAAGGGCATTCAGAAGATAGGTATCTGCATAATCTATGTTTCTTTCAAGCTCTTTAATTTTTAACTCAAAGAAATTTCTGGTATGACATCTTATACACACCTTTTTCAACTCCTCTTTTCTTTTGTTCAAAATCTCCTCTGCATACTCAGAAGTCATCTCCCTCTCAAGCTCCTTCAACGGATAAATCCCCTTTTTTGCCATTCTCAAAACCTTAAAGGAAAGCTCTTTATGAAGTCCAACAGTATGACTTCCGTCTATCATGTGACAGGTTCCGCAAACAGGAGAGTCGGGAATTAGAGAGGCAGGGAGGGAAAGAGAAGGTTTCCAGTCCTCAATTTTTAGTTCCCAGTTCCAGGTTTCCCCTTTCACTTTAAATATAGTTCCGTGTGAAGAAGAGAGAAAATAGGAATATACCGCTTTCTCCTTTCCATCGTGGCAACGGGCACAGGTTTCGGGTTTTCTTGCAGAAGATGTGGAGTATAAATGAGGAATATGACAGGAGGAACAGGCATTCTTTTCACTTCCGATTGAATGACAGGACGAACATGAAGAAATGTCCTTCTCAATACCAATGGTTCGGACCGCAAGTTCAAGATTTTTCATACCCGATGAGTGCAGTCCCTTTTCAAATTCTTCAAATTGCTTTTTATGACATCTTTTACAGGTATGGAAGGATACAGACCTTCTCACCTTTTTATCCTCGCACTCTGTCTTTTCTGTTAGAATTTCCTCTCCAGCCTCTTTTGCAGGAAGATGGCACTCATTGCAACCAACCCCCTTTTCTCCATGTTTGCTTTTCTTCCAACCAATTACGGATATTTTTGATAGTCCCCTTTCCGTATGGCATTCATAACAGGGTAAAGATTCTGCGGAAATGTAAGGCTCCGGCACTCTCCCTGCTCTTCTCTGAACCTCAACACCTCCCACAATTATGAGTGCTATCAACATCAGAACCGCAAGGATGCCTGTTACAACCCTTTCATAACTGTAGTTCTTCATTTTTATCTCCTCAATAAATTGATTCCCTTATTATTGCAAGAACGAAATAGAGGTATAAAAGAACTCCGGCGGTTCTTAACAAGAGAACTCCTCCCCTTCCCGCAAGCCTTTCACAGCTTTTTTCAATAAACGGATAGAGAAGAAAGATAAAGATAAAAAGAATGGGGACCATTATTCCTATCTTTAAGGGAACAAGTTTTAAAAATAGATAAAGGGGATAAAAATACCATTCAGGCTTTATGTGTGATGGGGTTCTCAACGGATTTGCCCGCTCACCAAGTTCGGGAGGGAAAATGGCAGAAATAAGGGTTATAAATGTGAGAAGGAAAATAAATATGTTGATTTCTAAATAAAGGTGTTCGGGAATAAGTGGATATTTTCTTTCTGCCTCAAAAGAAACTCCATATTTTCTAACAAGGAGGAGGTGCGCGGCAATAAAAACTGCGAGCAAGAGAGGTATAATGAAAATGTGCAGTGTAAATAACCTTGAAACTGTAAACTGACTGATTCTCTCCCCGCCCTTTATAAGCACTGAAAGCCAGTGCCCGATAAGGGGAACGGAACCTGCAATCTCTGTTCCAACCTTTGTCGCCCAGTAGGATAGCTGGTCATTTATGAGCGAATATCCGGTGAAGCCTGCCCCAAGAGAAAGAATCAGAAGAATCCCTCCTGCCACCCATGTGAGTTCCCTTGGGCTTGAGTATGCATTTGTCACAAAGACCCTTATCATGTGGAGGAAAAGGCAGAATATAAACAGCGTTGCTCCGTATCTGTGAAGTCCTCTTATCCACCAGCCCATTGGAATTGTGTATGTGATTCTATAAACGCTTTCATAAGCAGATTCGTAAGACGGGATATAATAAATCAAAAGAAAAATGCCTGTAAATACCTGAAGGAAGAAAAGGAAAAAAGGAGTTCCTCCGAGGGCATAAAAGAAATCCTTTAGTGTTTCAGGAAGTTCTTCGTTAAGAAACTCAATGTTAATCTTCATAATAAAGACCCACCTCAATCATAATTTCGTCATTTTTTACATCTGTCGGTATCTTCTTAAGAGGAGATGGGGCAGGTCCGGATAAAACCCTTCCATTCTCATCAAAAACAGCTCCGTGACAGGGGCATTTGAATCTTTTTTCGGAAGGAATCCATTCAACCTTACAGCCAAGATGGGGACATGTGGAAGAAAATGTTTCTACTTTCCCTCCTTTCTTTATAATCAGAAGAATTTCGTCTCTAAATTTTATCTCCTTCACATCCTCTTTCATATCTGAAATCCTGCCAGCAAATATCTGGACGGATTCCCTTTTTAACCTTCTAACTACATACATCCATAAATGTCTGAGCCCCACCAAAAATGCGAAAAAACCGGCAAGGTAAAGAAGAATTCTTGATATAAAAAGCCTTCTTTTCTGTTTCATTCCTCCTTCTTCTCCAGTAAATCCCTGTCAATCTCTACCGGATAGATACTCCTCATTCTTACGAGGAGCTCCCTCTGGACTATATCAAGGTGCTGGTTTTCATAGGCTGTCCTTATCTCATCCTTCCTTTTTTCAAAATCCTCTCTCTTTGGCTTCTCAAGGCTTTTTAGAATCAGGACATAATACGCTCCGTTGTAAAAAACAGGTGTTTCGCTCACCCTCTTTGATTCACCGAGGAGCCATGCTGAAATGACAATCTCCTTTGCCTGTCCAATTCCCTTTATTTCCGTATCTACAAGGGAAAATGGCTCTGTGGCTTCAAGTTTGTATCCCAGTTCCCTTGCCTTTTTTTCAGGATTCTTTTCATCTTTTATCTTCTGAATAAAATCCTCTGCCTTATTTTTCGCTTTTTCCCTACCTTCTATTTCCATCACTTTTTTCTTCACATCTTGAATTGCATCCTTGAACTCAAGAACTTCCCCTGTTATTATTCCCTGAAGTTTAAAAATAATAGCCTTATCATCAAGAATAACTGGCTCAGCCACATCACCCTCTTTCATTGAAAAAGCCTTATTGACTATCTCATCTGAAGACGGAAGGTCAACCGGGAAAACTCCGGTTTTTTCAAATGGTGGGGTTTCGCTGTAGGTAATTCCCTTTTCCATGCACACACTCTCAAATCCCTTCTCTAACATCTCTTTTTTGAGTTCACTAACCCTTTGAGAAAACAGGTCTTTTGATTCACCCTCTCCCCTGCTTAATAACGCAAACCTTATTATCCTCTTTTCTCCTCCTTTGAATTCTTCCTTATGGGATTCATAATATTCTTTTAATTTTTCCTCTGATACCTCAACCTTCATCTGAGATGGGTCAAATTTCACAAGGAAAACGGAGATTTTTGTGTTTTCAGTTTCGTAATCTATCCAGAGGTCCTCATCCGATATTTTTATTCCATCCCTCAAAAGGGAAAGAAGCTTTGAAGAAAGTATTTCCATCTTTAGCCTTTTTTCAAACTCCTCGGGAAAAATTCGGTTGCTTGCGAGAAGGGACAAATAGTCCTTTTTGCCTATGTTTCCCCTTATTCCGAGTGCCCTCCTTATTTCAAAGTTCAGTTCGTCTTCGGAAACTCTGTAGCCTATCTTTTCAGCCTCGTTAGCAATGAGCCATGAATTTATCAAAACCTGAACCACCATCTCCTTTAACAATTTTTCATCCAGGTTTTTAAATTCTTCTTTCTCCCTTGCAACCTCAAGCATCCTTGAATAAGCCATACTGAAATCCCTCGGGGTTATGAACCATTTCCCTGCCCTCGCTACATTTCCGTGAAGCCCCTTTATTGAGCATGAACGCCAGACCGCGGTAAGGATGCTGAATCCTATAAAAAATGACGCAGCAACAGCAAGAAGGATTGCCTTTGCAACCGGAGACTTTGAATACTTCCTGACTATATCAAGCATAAATCCTCCTCAGTATGACCTCGGAAGTCCCAGAACATGTTCGCTTATATAATTGAGAATCATCTCTTTTGAAACCGGCGCTGTCTTCAAAAGCCTCGCTCCCTCCCATATATAGATGAGCGTGTTCTCCTCACTGAATCCATTTCCTCCGAGTGTCTCTATTGCCCGGTCAACTGCCATTATTGCCAGTTCGGCTCCAAGGTATTTTGCCATATTTGCATAACCTCCCACCAGTCCTGGCTCCATATCCCTATCAAAAGCCCATCCTGCCCTGTATGTGAGAAGTCTCACCGCTTCCTGATAAACCTTTACCTCTGCAAGTGGATGCTGAATTGCCTGATAGGCACCAATCGGTGCATCTCTGAAAACCTTTCTTTCTTTTGCATACTCAACAGCCATGTTCAAACAGAATTCAGAAAGTCCTACTGCTGAGGCTGCAGCCAGAATCCTTTCAGGGTTCAATCCTTTAAAAAGTGCAAAAGCACCTGCATTTTCTTCTCCTATCATATTTTCCGCAGGAACCTCAACATCCTCAAAGAATATAGTGCACTGGTTTGTTCCTTCAATTCCTCTCATGGGCAAAGTATTTATTGTTATTCCCTTTGATTTCAGGTCAACCATAAATAGTGTCAATCCATAAGCCTTGGGAAGTCCTTTCTCAATAACTTCGTTATATGACACCGTCCTTGTGACAAGCATTATGTAATCTGCCACATCAGCCCCTGTTATAAATGTCTTTGAACCGTTTATGACATAGTAGCCATTTTTCCTTTTAGCAAGGGTTTTTATACGAAATGTATTCGTCCCAGCATCAGCCTCCGTTACTCCGAGAGCACATTTATATTTTCCCTCCGCTATTTTTGGCAAGAACCTTTTTTTCAATTCCTCGCTTCCATTCTTAAGGATACAGCAAGCATCCACTACTGTAAGAATCAAAAGGGCGTTTCCAAACCCGAGACTTGACATCTCCTCAACTGTAAAAATCATTGTGAGTAGTCCGTTTCCTGTTCCGCCGTATTCAGGGGGAATTACGCTTCCAATGTATCCTGCCCTTGCAATTTCATCCCATACCTCCTGGGGGAACTCTTTTCTTTTTATAATTTTCTCCCTCAGTTCAGCCTTTCTTTTTTCAAACTTTTTGAACAATGAACGAACCCCTTCTTTTATCATCTTCTGCTCATCACTGAGCTCAAAATTCAGCCCATCCATAGAAACCTCCTTTGTTTTTAAAAATAATAGCAATTCCCTATTCAATTTCAAGAAACTTTGATGGAGCAAAAAACTTTTGATAAAATTTTTTTATGAAGATTCTGTTTGTAAAACCGAGGTTCATAGAGAAGGGATTAAATGTGGTTACACCCCCTATTGGACTTGCCTATCTTTCATCTTATTTGAGAGAAAGGGAGAGGGATGCAAAGATAAAAATTCTTGATATGCTTTTTCACAATGAAGAGGATTTTATTGATGAAATAAAAAATTTTTCTCCTGATGTTGTGGGAATAAGTTCACTTACGGTTGAGGCTGATTCTATGCACAGGATTGCACTCTTAACAAAGAGAATTTCAAGAAACATGGTTGTGGTTGCGGGTGGACCACATCCAACCCTTTTTCCCAGAGATGTTTTATCGGATGGAAACATTGATTATGTTGTAAAAGGAGAAGGGGAAAAGACATTTCATGAACTCTTCATTTCCCTTTATGGTGGAAGGAAACCTTATGATGTAAAAGGAATTTTTTACAGAAGGAACGGAGAGATAATTTTCACAGGAGATAGGGAGCCAATTTATGACCTTGATTCAATCCCGTTTCCTGCGTGGGAGCTTCTTGACATTGAGAAATACAGAATAACGAGAAAGTTCACACTGGTTCGTTCGGAGTTTAAATACCTTCCAATTTTCACATCAAGAGCCTGCCCATACGGATGCATCTACTGCCACAGGATATTCGGGAGGGGATTCAGAAAAAGGAGCCCTCAAAATGTCATAGCTGAGATGGAGGAATTCATCAAGAGATTCGGAATTGAAAAATTTGAGGTCATTGACGACATATTCAACCTTGATGAGGAAAGGGCGAAGGTGATATGCGAAGAAATCATTAAAAGAAAATGGAAGATTCTCCTTTCCTTCCCGAACGGATTAAGGGGGGACAGGCTTTCTTTTGATACCCTTAGCCTTTTAAGAAAGGCAGGCACATACTATATAAGTTTCGCCATAGAATCCGCTTCAGATAGAATTCAGAAGTTGATTAAGAAGAACCTTGATGTCCAGAAAACATTGAGGGCGATTGAAGATGCAGTAAAAATGGAAATCTTTACCATGGGATACTTCATGTTAGGATTTCCAACAGAAACCGAGGATGAAATAAGACTGACAATAGAATGTGCTAAGAAATCAAAACTTCACATAGCCCTTTTCTTCATCGTTACACCATTCAAAGGGACAGAACTATACGAAACCTATGTTGGAGATACATTTATTCCATACAGGTATTATCACTATCACACAGACCACTACAACCTCTCTGCAGTAGATACAAGGACACTGAAAGAACTTTATAAACTCGCTTACAGGAAATTCTATTCATCACCTTCAAGAACTTTCAGAATCCTGAGGGACTATCCGACAGGAAAAACTGGTATTATCAAGCAATTTTTATCCCTCTTCATAGAGGGGTTCACGAGACCGGAAAAGATGAGGTTTTAGAAAAACTGGAAATCTGGGCTGCAACCGACTCTTCCTGCTTTCGCAGGGATAAACCCTATGCTTACCTTACAGGGAAGGTTGGGAAACAACCAATCTGACATTTTTCCTCGGCTTCTTTCCATACCTGCATTTTTCCTTCCACTTTTTAAGGGGATGGTCAGGAAGGGGGTCATCTCCCCCATGTGTCCCCCCTCTTCAAAGAGGGTGGAAGATTAAGGAGGTAAGGGAAGGTTGGGAAACAACCAATCTGACATTTTTCCTTTTGGGAAGGGTTTAATCCAAAAAGAGATTCTTCCTTTGCTCCTTCCCTTTGTAAGGGAAGGTGGGGAAGGGTTTTCATCTCCCCAGTTTTTAAAAAAGTGCCTCTTCCGCCTATTGCTTTAAGCCTTTAGCCTACCGCTTAAACAAAGCCTTAAGCCTGCTTCATCAGCCTGTAATAGCCTGCTCGTATTTTGCAATAGAGCGAATCGCCTGCCCTCAGAACCCGAACCTCAACCCATCCTCAGTATAAAGCATAAAGGCACTTCCACATTATTTTTAAAAAAACCTTTTTACCATTCAAAACTCTGGATGACAATTATTCCGTTCTTTTCAGCTTCTTTCAAAAAATTTTTTCCTGCGAAGTGTGTGACAAAGACTTTTATTATTTCAACATCTCCAAATTCCTTCTTAACTGTTTCAATTTTTTCTTCAAAATCCTCAAGGAGGGTTTTGAGTTCCTTATCGGGTTTTTCTATTCTCAATTTTGTTTCGCCGACGATAAGAACATCTCTTCCATCCTTTTTACCCCTGCCAAAGATGTTTATTTCCTTTCCACCTATATCTTCCCTTACGAATCTCTTTTCTACCTCTATTCCGTATTTTTCTTTAAGAACTTTTGGAATCATTCGGAATGCCTCATTTTCAAAGGCATAGCTCATTGATTTTGACAGTCCACCGAGCTCTGTCCTTGTCCGGCGGAGTGCTTTGGCAAGTTCTCTTACTTCTTTTTCGGTTCTTTTTTGGGCTTCAGCGAGTTCCTCAATTCTTTGTTCACTTCTTTTTTGGGCTTCAGCGAGTTCCTCAATTCTTTGTTCGGTTCTTTTTTGGGCTTCTACGAGTTCTTTTTGTCCCTTAGCAATCTCAGCAACTATAGCCTTGAGTTCGTTAAAATCCTTCGCTTTTACTGTCTCATTCACTATATCCAGAAATTCCATGAGGACATCCGCCTGCCTCTTCCCGAATACCTTTCTTATATCCTCTTTTATCCTGTTAATTGGCTTCATAAATAAATTCTATCCTCTCTTATAATAAAATGCAATTACTGGACAATTCGCTGAGGAGATGGATTAAAGACAATAAATTCAAACACTTTAGAACCCGAACCTCAACCTGAGAGGAATTTTTAAAATTTTCATGATTTGATTTTAAATTGCTACTTCAAATTCTGATAATTCACGGGCATAATCAAGGCAGGCTGAAATTTGTTCTCTTGTTAAATCGGGAAATTCCCTTAATATCTCATCTATTGTATTTCCATCTGCCAGGTATCCGAGGATAAGGCTAACAGGTATTCTCGTTCCTTTTATTCTCGGTCTTCCCCGCAGGACATCTGGACTACTTTCAATGTAATCCTTCCATTTTCCCTGCATTTTTATTCTAATTTTTTCTTTATTTTCTCCGCAGAGCCCTCATCCTCTCCAACAGCAACCATTAAGACCTCAAGCCCCTTTTCTTTATACCTTTTATAAATCTCATTGAGGAATGGAATCTCCTTCTTGCATTCTGAACATCCGGTTGAATAGAAATTCAAAAGAACGCATTTTTTCTCCATAAGGATTAATGGAAGGTCAACCTGTTTTCCATCCGAATCCCTGACGATGTATCCCCATTTGACGAAATCTCCCTCTTTTAATGTGAAAATGATGAAAAGAAGAAAGGCTATTGTCTTCATATATCAAAATCCCTTCATCTTCTCCATGTAATCCTCATAATAACTCTGTGGCTCTGTTCCTTCAATGAATGCCTGAAGGATGGAGTTTTCATCTCCGGGCTTTGCGAGGTAGCCTGTGAATGGGTCTATCCTTCTGAAGACTATGTTATCAGGAAAGGAGAAATCAGATGGAGGGAGATTTTTAAGTATTTCCTTCATGAAATCAACCCATACAGGTGCAGCAACAGCACTTCCTGTTTCTCCTTCTCCGAGAGGTGTAAGGTCATCATAGCCTACCCATACACCAACTGTGAAATCGGGTGTGAACCCTATGAACCACACATCCCTGAAGTCATTTGTCGTGCCGGTCTTTCCAGCAACAGGTCTTCCAAGGGCTTTTGCCTTCCATCCAGTTCCATACCTCACAACACCCTGAAGGAGTGAGACCATTATATATGAGGCGTCAGGAGGATATACGGGTTTTGGTATGTGATAAATTATGTTAGTTGAATTTGACGGATAAGAATCTGAATTAACAGGCACATTTTCAAGAATTAACTTTCCATCCCAATCCTCTATTTTTTTGATAAAAATGACATCCCTCAGAAGCCCTTTATTTGGAAACACGCTGTATGCCCTTGTTATCTCTAAAAGGGATAGAGAGGCTGAGCCGAGACCGAGTGTGAGTTCGTAGGGAAGGGGGGATTCAATGCCAAAACTCCTCGCAAGCTCTATAACATTCCTCACACCTATTTTTGAGAGGAGCCTTATCGTTGCGAGATTAATTGACTTCGCAAGGGCTTCTGCTATTGTTACCTCTCCCCTGAAACTCATATCATAATTAAGTGGTTTCCACTTTTCAGGTATTTCCTCTGACTCCTTCTCATCTACTGGCATTTCGTATGCAACGGGCATATCCTCAATCACAGAGGCAGGGGTGAATCCCTGTGTGATTGCTGTTGCATAGATTATGGGTTTGAATGCTGAACCCACCTGTCTCTTTGCCTGAATTGCCCTGTTGAACTGTGTTTCGGTGAACTCATATCCTCCTACAAGGGCGGTGACGAAGCCAGTTGAGTTTTCAATGCATAATAGGGCTCCCTGAACCACTGGCTTCTGGTAGAGGGAAAGGAGGATTTTTCCTCCCTTTATTTCTTCTATCCTCACACTTATTAAGTCCCCTTTTTTGAACAAATCCGATGGCTTTTTTCCGTCTTTCAGCGCCCATGAAAAATTATTATAGGGGATTGTTCCCCTGAAGAATCCAATTCTCACCTCCATTTCCTTCGTTTTCTCATTCAAATCTGTTATTAAACCTGTGTAAACCTCTCCTGTTTTTAATCCCTTTTCAGGATATTCCACCTTTCCTCCATCGGGCAAAATGTCAAAGTATTCTGCCCTTTCAATGATTTCTTTGTTCTGAATCTCCTCAAGAAATTTACTCCATTCCTCCTCCTTCACATTTCCAATAACTCCTCTGAACCCCTTCTTCCTGTCAAAATCCTCAAGCCCCTTTTTCAAAGCCTTTATTCCTGCCATTTGATGTTCCAGATTCATTGATGTCCATACTCTTAAACCCTTTGTGTAAACCAAGTCCTCACCATATTTCTGAACGAGGGACTTTCTGATTTCCTCTGCGAAATAGCCCCCTTCCGTAAAGAATGGATTTTTGTAGCTTCGGTATATCCTTAAGGGAGTTTTTACTGCTGATTCATATTCCTTCTCATTGATAAATCCCTCCTTCAACATCCTTTCAAGCACATAAATCTGCCTTGCCTTTGCGCCGGATGGGTTTTTCTGGGGAGAGTAGTAGGATGGAGCCTTCAGGAGACCTGCTAAGAGGGCTGATTCACCGATGGTGAGTTCGGATAGGGGTTTTCTGAAATATGTTCTTGCTCCCTCAGCAACCCCGTATGCTCCACCTCCGAGGTAGAGCTGATTAAGGTAGAGTTCAAGAATCTTTTGCTTTGACATTCCCTTTTCAATTTTCAAGGCGAGGAAGATTTCTTTTATTTTCCTTGAGATTTTCTTTTCCGGGGTGAGGAGAAGCATCTTTGCCAGTTGCTGTGTTATTGTGCTGCCTCCCTGAACGAAACTTCCTGCTTCAATGTTTTTGAAGGTTGCCCTTATCAAACTTTTGAGGTTTACTCCCCTGTGTTTGAAGAAATCAGCATCCTCTGAGGCAATAAAGGCGTTTATTAAATGGGCTGGAATTTTCTCAAGCGGAATGTAATCCCTTCTTTCACGAAAGAGTTCTCCAATGACCTTTCCATCATAAGAGTAGATTTTTGTTGTGAGAGGGGGTTTGTAATTCTGAAGGTATTCAATGGATGGAAGAGAAAGATAAAGAATGAGGAGGTAAACCATGAGGCTCAGGAAAATTGCTGGAATTCCAAAAATGAATAAGGCTTTTTTCACCCTCAAGATTCTTTTCAAAATCAAAATGCGGGGCTGACGGGACTTGAACCCGCGACCCCCGGCTTGACAGACCGGTGTTCTAACCTGGCTGAACTACAGCCCCTTTGTATTTAATTTTACCCATGATATTTTTTAATTCAACTTTTCGCATTCCCTTCTCTCTTGTGTAAGTAGATGATACAATTTTTCTTGAAACTTCCAAATGCAGGGTATAGAATTTTAAAAAAGGAGGCCGGAATGAAGAAAAAAGTTTTTATTCTATTTCTCATAGTTGCAGGGTGTGCTACAGACCCGATAGATGTAAAAATCAAAGAGAAGATGTCCCTGGCGGAATCTGCACTTAAAAACGCAGACTATACGACAGCGAGGCTTTATTATGAAGAGGTTCTGAAACTTGATAAAAACTACTCTCCAGCAAAATTCGGGTTTATAATTTCTGACACATTTGCAAAGATATCTGATATTCAGGAGTCCCTTGACCTCATTTCTTCCATCCTTTCCCTTCTGGGTGGTCAGCAGGCACAGGGAGGTATAACATCCATTATAAAAAATTTTCTTGAAAGCGCTCTAATAGCCACTCTGAGGAACCATCTTGACTGCTCGGATGGTATATGCTTTGATGAAATTGAAAAGGACGAATCATTTGAGTTTTCAGTTGAATCCCTTCCTTTAAAATTATCAGTAGGTGGAGTTCCAGTAGTTGACCTTGATTTCGGTGGAAGGTTCAACCTCGGGGAGGTTTATTTCTTTGAGGCCCTTTATTCAGGAATTGTTGGATTTTGTGAAATCCTTTATACAATAGACCTGAACATAAACATAGTTTCCCTTGCTGAATTTCTTTTCAATTCAGGAATTCTATCAGCAATTAGCAATGACCCTATCAACGGGATTTTGAGGCTTCTCGCATCTGTTTTGAACGCAAATCCAAATTTTCTCGGATACAACGGAGCTGAAAATTACCTTCTGTCCTCAAGGGAAAGAATTATAAACGCCTTTGATAGCGAACTCAATTCAATAAATCATATTTTAAATAAGGGATATGAGGACGATACAATTCTGACGGTTCACAAGGATAAGCCGAATACGATAATTTTTAGGTTCAACAATAAACTTCATCCTGTTGAAACCCCGAGGAAGTGCGAAGGGGTATCGGGAGGAAAAAATGTCTGCATTCAGATAGCAATTTCAGAGGAACTCATGAGCTCCATAGAACATCTCAAAAAGTCCTTTACAACCCCTGGCGAATATGCGAGCTGGGCAGGAGAAATAGCTCCAATTATGGCGGTCCTTTTTCAGACTCTCATTGATTCGGAGATATTACTTGATATCCTGGATTATGTCCTCGCTTTCATTGAAATAGGTGAAGAACAGCAATCAATTATAGATACCCTAAAAACTTTTCTAACTCCCGGAACTGTATCCTACGAAATCCTATGGGGTGTGTTAACTGCTGTCATCCCTGATGTTGTTCAAATCTCGCCAGCCACCCTCTTTGAATCAGCAAAGAACGGAAAATTTTCCATAAGAAAAATTCTTCCTGTATGGACAAAGTATAATACTTCTTATCCATCGGATACAACAAGTGCAGATACATTCTGGCTTGAGTGGGAATGTGGAACGAAGACAGTTCCACCCAATTTTTATCCCGACCTTCCGAATAAAAACCTTCTTGATGACCTCGGAATAGGTATGCCAATAGTTTGTAAGAAAGATATTCCTCTTACCGATTCCCAGCACTTTGATGACAGTAACATACCCACTGGAGACGGTGTAAAAATAGACCTTCTTCCAGAGGATGGGGTTCCGGACCTTCTCCCTTACATTTACCTTGTGGACCCGACATTTGGAGGAGGTTTAAAAGTCAACCTTTCAAATCTTTCTTCTCCATACAATTCAATAACCTGTGGCAACACTTCATGGCATGTTCCTGAAAGCAACTGTGAGATAAATGCCATATTTCATGGAATCTTCTCAAGCATAATATCTCTTCTGAGCGGAGGTATACTTTGAAAAGGGTTTTAATAGCACTTCTTTTTGCAGGTTCTGTATTCGGGTATGAGATAATTTCTTTTGAAGTAAATCACATACCACCAGAAAAGCCTGAAGAGGGTAAACCTCTTCAGTTGTGGATAGAGGTGATGCCCCTTGATAAGGTGAAGAGTGCCTATCTTTTTTACAGAAAGATAGGAGAGGAAAATTTCGTCCGTCAGAAGATGATTTTAAAGAAGGAAAGATTTTACGGAACGATTCCTGGTGATTATGTTTCTGAACCGGGTTTTGAGTATTACATTGAGGTCATAAACATCTATGAGGGAAGGCATAATGTTTTTGCAAGTCCCCGAAGACCTCAGAAGGTTTTGATAGGTGAGGTTGAGGAGTTTGAATACCTTCCAACTATTGAGGAAGAAATAGCAGTTTTTGAAGCAGAGGAAATTGTCTTTGCAGCAGCAAAGAAGGAACAAAAAGCAAGGGAGGCACCGGTAACGGTTTCTGTCATCACTTCTGACGACATAAGAAGGTTGCCTGCAATCTCTATAACGGAGATTATTAGAAACTTGCCGGGTATGGAGGTATTCAATATCTATCCAGGCTTTACAGTGGTGGGAATAAGGGGCTTTTCGGATGAGTTCAATAATTTGATAGTCGTTCTCGTTGATGGCAGGGAAGTAAATGTAGAAATGATTGGAAGCCCATTATGGGAATTTCTTCCCGTTGCTCCTGAAGACATAGAGAGGATAGAGGTTATAAGAGGACCAGCAGGCTCCCTCTACGGACCCAATGCCTTTTCAGGGGTCATAAACATTGTTACGAAGGACCCTGAAAAATATAAGGGTTTTCATATAGACACAAAAATAGGATACGCTCCATTTACAACTGGGGGTAATATTTCATACGCAGGAGCAACGGAGAAATCACAATACAGATTTTCAGTCCTCCATCGTTCATCATACTTTTTTGAATCCACTATCGGAAATGACCTTTTAAATGAAGGACTTTTTGCGAAGTTCAGGAGAAAAATTGGAGAGAATGCCTCAATTTTCAGCGATCTGAGTTTTACCTATGGTAACGGAAGTTATTTCACTCCATTTTCTGTTTTCAGAGAGGACCCTATTATGACATGGCACTTCAGATTTGGTAGTGGAACGGATTTTCTGAAAGCAGAGGCATACTGGAACAGGACATCATTTTATATACAACCGAAGGAGAAGGTATTTTACGATGCTTTTCATGAAACGACGATGGATAACGATACCGCAGATATAACCCTTCAGGGGACATGGAACTATCCGGCAGGCACGCTTATAGGAGGTTTAAACTATAGACTGAACAGCTACAGGTGCGAGTATTTCTTCTTTGGTTCTGTTCTTGAGAACAGGATAGGCGTATTCCTTCAGAATGATACAGAGGTTCTTAAATGGTTGAGAATCACTCTTGGCGTAAGGTATGACTACAACGATAAGGTTCAGCCGGGAATTGCTTATTCAATCAGCCCAAGGGGAAGTTTTGTTTTTCTTCTCGGTGAGAACCATGTCATAAGGCTTACCGGAGGAAGGGCTTATAGAAAGCCTTCATTCCTTGAATACCAGATGAGGTTTTCTGGTGTAAGTAGTGTTCCGATTTCCGATTCCCTTCTTATGGAATATAACGAAGTATTCAACTCAGGGGAAATAGGATATTCGGGCAGGATTTTAAAAAATTTAAAATTTGATTTATCAGCATATTACAGCAAATTTGAGAATGCAGTTGGGTTTAACTACAGGGATAAGCAGTTTCACAATTTTCAGTTTAACGCAAATTCTATCGGAGGAGAAGTTTCAATTGAGAGCATAATTGCAAAAAGGTTTACCATATTTGCAAACTATTCTTTTCAATACATCACAGCATTAGATGACAATACTGATATGAAGGTTGAAAAAGGAGATATTCTAAAGGAATACCCGATGCACAAGGCAAATGTGGGATTTATACTGAGACCTCTGGACTGGTTCCTTTTCTCTCTTTCAGGAAATTTCGTTTCCAAAAGGCACTTCAGGGTTTTCAGAGACCCTGCAAAAAGTATTGATTCTACAGAGCCTACAAAAAGTTATGACCTTCCTGCCCTGTTTATTCTGAGCATGAAGCTTTCGCTTCTGCTCTCAAAGGAAAAATTTGAACTCGGTATTATGGGATACAACCTTCTGAACCAGCAGGAAAGACAGTATCCAGGCGGGTCTGCTACCTCTGCCACAAATCAGTCTTACATATTTGGCGGTGAGAAGCAGCCATTGAGGATAATGGGATACATTTCAGGATATTTTTAGAAAGGAGGTGAAAAGATGGTAGGAGCGTATGTTTTAATCAAGGCTTATGGCTCTATTGAAACCCTGCTTAAGGGGTTAAAGAAAATAAAAGGAGTAAAAGGCGTATCTCCGGTAACCGGTCCATACGACCTCATAGTTGAAGTAGAATCAGAAGATGTGAACTCTCTTGCGAAAGTTGTTGTGAGCAGGATAAGAAAAATCAAGGGAATTTCTGATACCCTTACCTGTATCAAGGTGGAACTGTGAAAATAATAGCAGACCTTCACATACACTCAAAGTATTCAAGGGCTACATCAAAGGAGATGGAGGTTCAAACCCTCTCAAGATGGGCTGAAATGAAGGGCATAAACCTCCTTGGAACCGGAGATTTTACCCATCCTATTTACTTTTCTGATTTGAAGATGGCACTTGAAGAAGCAGAGGAAGGGCTCTATAAACCAAGAGGGAAAAATACACCTGTGAGATTCATGCTTACTGCGGAGGTATCAAATATATTCACACAGGATGGAATGGGGAGAAGAATTCATTCCATAATCCTTTCCCCATCGTTTGAGACTGCTGAAAGGATAAACAAAATCCTTTCCAAAAGGGGAGACCTCCTCGCTGACGGAAGACCCACATTTACATTCCCTGTTAAAGACCTTTTAAAAATGCTTCTTGAAATAGATGAAAGATGTATGTTAATCCCTGCACATGCCTGGACACCGTGGTTTTCCATTTTTGGTTCCAATTCAGGATTCAACTCCATTGAAGAAGCCTTCGGAGACCTTTCAAAATTTATATATGCTATAGAAACAGGACTTTCCTCAGACCCACCTATGAACTGGAGATTGTCCGCCCTTGACAGAGTAACACTCGTTTCAAATTCTGATGCCCATTCACCATCAAGGATAGGGAGGGAATGCAACCTCTTTGATTGCGAACTTTCCTATACAGCAATCACTGACGCTATAAAGAAGAAGGACAAAAAAAGGTTTCTATGCACAATTGAGTTCTTTCCCGAGGAAGGAAAATACCATTATGATGGGCATAGAGCCTGTAATGTGTCTTTAAGTCCGAAGGAGACAATAAAACTGAAGGGTGTATGTCCCAAATGTGGTAAAAAACTTACTGTTGGGGTCCTTCACAGGGTTGAAGAACTTGCCGATAGAAAGGAAGGAGAAAAACCAGAAAACTCTATTGATTTTAGGCACCTCGTTCCACTCGCAGAGATAATCGGAGAGGCTATAGGAACTGAACCTTCTTCAAAAGCGGTGGAATCCCATTATGAAAAACTCATTTTACACGGAGGAAACGAAATAGAGGTTCTCCTTGAAACCCCTCTTGAAGAACTCAAGAAATTTGCCCTTCCCAAAATAATTGAGGGGATAAGGCTTGTTCGGGAAGGAAAAGTAAAGGTTGAGCCAGGTTATGACGGGGTTTATGGAAAGATAAAAATTTTTGATGAGGATAAGAAAGAAGAAGAGTCAAAACAGATTTCCCTTTTCGGGTAAGTAAAAATGATTGAGAAAGTGAAAAAGTTATTGATGAATCCTTCAAAGTTCTGGAAAGAGGAAGGGATTACATCTCTCAAAGAGGTTCTTTTCCCATTTGCCTTTCTTCTCGCTGCAATCCTTCCAGTTTCTTCTGTTATCGGGCTTTTCCTGTTCAGAAATTTCCTGCTTCATACCATTGGATTGGTCAGGGTTATTGTCTTTCTGATACTTTTGAGCTATTGCATTGCTATCCTCGTCCCTATATTAACGGGTTATACAATCTCCTATGTTGCTCCTTACTTTGGTTCTGAAAGGAAGAGCATAAAAACAATCGCAATGACGGTTTATTCAGTTACCCCATTCTGGATAGCCTCCGCCCTTAACATATATCCTCCTCTATTTCCCCTTTCCCTTCTCGGCTCTCTTTATTCCCTCTACATATTTTTTATGGGTTGTCTTTATTATCTCGGAATGAATCCTGAAAGGGCTATAGGTTTTACCCTTATATCTGCTGGTATATGGATAATTATCACCTACATATTCGCCCTCATTCTTGGAATTCTCACATTTGGAGGGCTTGTTATAGGTGTCCCTCTAAGGATTTAGTTCTTGATAAAATTTAACCTCCTCTTTCGTTCTCGGTTGTTCTTACTCATACGAACACTTGAAAAAGCAGGGAGAAAGGATTATAATAAAAATAATGGGGGCGAATGGGCTCGACAGAAGGGCTGTAGTCAGTGCTGCATGCCGGGTCGGGCAGCCCGTAAAAAGCCCACCTAAGAAGTGCGAACGAAGTAGCACTCGCTGCATAAGCAGCAAGCTTCCCTTTCCTGTTCCCTGTTGCGGGAATGGGAAGTTGAATTAAGACAGGGCTGAGGGCAGGGAATTCCCGAGCCCTTCCCTCAGAAAGAAGTCGGGATAGTCATTTTTCTCCCTGCTCCATCGGGAGGAAAATGGCGAAATTGAAAGATGGAGATAAGCATGTAGATGCACTGATGAAAACCTTCTGGACGGGGGTTCAATTCCCCCCGCCTCCACCAAAATGTATAAATCCATAAATGTTTTAAGGAACTATCACCACCTTAAGGCATTCTTTACCTTCAGAAACAAGTTTAAATCCGTATCCTGCTTCTGAAAGCGGAATCCTGTGGGTTATAAGGCTATTAACCTCTATCCTCCCATTTTCAATAAATTCAAGGGCTGTTGAGTAATCAAAAGGACTGCCTCCGTATGAACTGACAAAAGAAATTTCTGTCCTCCAGAACATTCTGTTCACAGGAAGTGGTATCTGGAGTTCTGGCTCCGGGGTAGCAAAAAACAAAATTTTCCCGCCCCTTTC
>Ga0207433_10000693_pt1 | contig 76629 bp, 84 predicted proteins | sample YelNatPaOPGAMG01_FD_187559 | JGI IMG/M metagenome (GOLD analysis project Ga0207433, IMG submission 187559) | Hot spring thermophilic microbial communities from Obsidian Pool, Yellowstone National Park, USA - OP-RAMG-01 (SPAdes) (version 3) | ecosystem: Environmental > Aquatic > Thermal springs...
TATTCGATATTCATATTCATCTTCATTAATATCAAGTTGATCTGATGGTTCTATTTTAATTAAATCATCGTTCTTTAATATATCTAATGTAATATAATCAGTAATTGTATTTATACATACATTATCTACTTCATATTCTTCATCTTTTGTCCAGGGTCTATTAAGCTTACAAATAATATAATGTGGAAAATTACTATAATCTTTTCTTTCTAGTTCATTTTCAATTTCTTTTATTTTATCTTTAATTTCATCTTTATTAATAACTTTTAAATCTATAAGATCAACTACATATACACATTTATTTCCATACATTTCACTTAATTCAACTGTAATAAATTCGTCTATTGAGTAATAACTACACCCATAATCCAGTTTTTCTTTCTTTGCATAATTTAATATTTTATTTATACCCATGTTTTTTGCATGATCTCTTTCTTTATTATCAATTGTTCTATTGAATTCACAAGTAATAAAATATGGAAATATATCTTCTTCATCTTCTTCTATGAGTTCTCTAATTTTTTTTATATCATTTTCAATATCATCTTCATTAATAATTTCTAATTTTTCTTTAGTTGGACAACTCATAATTTGATCACCTATAATTTAATATAATTAATACGTATTTATAAATATTTTCATATATATGGAAAATTTTTTTCCAATTTTATTTAATTTAGTTATTTGTTTTTTACCCTTAATTTTAATCCGCATTATATTCACATTTTGATTTTGATTCATATCTTTTCTTTAAAAGTTCTCTATACTCATCAGTTAAATCAATTTTAAAACCAAATTGATTATCTAGCATTTCAGGATTATAATATGGTTCTATAATAAAAAGATTTTTAATTTCTAATGAATGAAGTGCATTAATAGTAGTAAGATAACACATATTTTTCACAAATTCATATTCATCTTTTGTCCATGATCTATTAAATTCACAATATGTATAAATAGGAAATTTAAAATATTCACTTGCTATTGCATACTTATTAACTCTTCTTAAAAATTCCTCAATATGTTCCTTATCTAAAATTTTTAATTCTTCAGTAGCCTTTTTAAATTCGGGTGTTAAATCTACAATATATTTACAGAAATATTTATTCACACTAAATAATTTTATTGAAACAATTTTATCATTTTTTAATACATCTAAAGTAATAAATTTCTTAATAGTAGAAATACACATTTTTTCAATCAAATCTTTATCTTCTGTATCTAATAATTTATTAAATTGAAACTCTATATAATATGGAAAATATTGATATTTCCCAATTTTTAAAGAACTCTCAATTTTTTTTATAATTTTTTTAATTTTATTTTCATTAATAATCTTTAATTTTATAGTTGGACAACTCATAATTTAATATGATTAATACAAATTTATAAATATTTTTATTTATATTAATTCATTTACTCATATCTTTAAATATCCATTCAGGTAAGGATCCCCAATTAATTCATTCCAATACAATTTAGATTTAAATTTTAGTAGGTAAAACATCTAAACAATCTCCATGTATTAAAGTCATCTTGATTTTTTCTTTTCCTTCAATTTGAAAACAAACATTTCATTTCAATAGATATTTTTTTGAATTGTTAAAAATATCATATATTAATGGATGAATTGATTTATCTTTTGGTATCTCATTTTTTATCTCATTTATAATTTTATTATGATTAATTAATAAATAATTTACATCATTTTTTGCTTTAGATAATACATATTTTCGTATAGTTGGAAATTCTATTGATGATAATGAATATTTATTTAAAATAGATCTCATTTGTTCATTAATTGGCTCCCTAAAATAAAAAATAATTGAATAATAATTATAATTTTTTATTTGTTTAATTACTTTTAACCATTTACAAATATAATTAGATATAATTTTAAAATTTCTAATTTGTTTTTTTATATTTCTTATAATTTTATTTTTAACTTCAATAAAATAAAGAACTTTATCAATAGGATCCATCATTAAGCAATCTAATTCACCAATTATTATACCTCCTGCATTTTCTAATATATTCATTTTAGTTGATTTAATTAATGTTAAATTGGTATATATTTTTCCACTAAAAAAATGTGAAATCTGATTAATTAATGGTAATTCATATCTAGTTTTTTCCGTTTCAAAATTCGAAAATAGACCATAATGATATTTACTATGGTCATTATTTTTAAAAACAATTAATCTTTTCATATATTATTAATTTAAATCAAAATATTTAAATTGATTAAAAGAAAAAAAAAGAAGCCTATTTACCAAATTGGTAAATAGGTAAGTAGGGAGGATATTTAGAAATATAGGGAGTTTGGCAAAATGTTATATTAATTTAATAAATACACATTTAAAAATTTTTGTATAAATCTATTTGATACTTAAATTCATCTTCATGAACACCAATTTGTTTTGCTGGTTTTATTGAAGTAATTTCATCCAATAAATATGTTCTCATATATGAATTAATAACATTTCTACATAAACATTCAACATTTTCTATTTCTTTATCTCTCCACGGTCTAGTAAGCTTACAAATGATATAATGAGGAAATGCATCATATTTTTCATTTAATAAATTAGATCTAATAATTTCTACATCTTCTGCAATTTCATCCTTATTATCAACATCTAATTCTACTAAATTAATTTCATATATACACATATTTTTATATATTTTATAAAAATTAAATGTAACAAAACGATATACTGAACCTAAAATATATTTTACTACATTAGAATATATTTTTTCATTTTTTAAGTAAAATTCTAATTCACTGGAGCATTTTGATTTCACTTTATTTTCTTCATACTCTTCAATTATTCTATTAAATTTAAAAGCAATATAGTATGGAAAATTATTATATTTTTTATATTGTATATCATTTTTAATTTTTTCTATTGCCTTTTTAATTTCAACTCTATTAACAATTTTTAATTCTTCTTTTTTTATTGGGCAACTCATAATTATAATATAATTAATATATATTTATAAATATTTTTATATTAAATAAAAATTTAATATATAATTCCTTTTTTTTTTTTGATTTCCTGATAAAGTTCTAAATTAAACATTGAAACAATTTTGAATCTATCCGTTAAATCAATAATAAATTCATATAAATTTATTAACATTTTATTTGGTTTTATTAAAACAAAATTAGGATCCATTAATATGTCTAATTTAGCAAAATTTTTAATAACAAAAATACACATCTTTTCAGCTAAATCTTTTTCATTTATAAATTTATTAAACATAAAATAAATAGGTATTGGAAATCTCCAATGTTCATTATTTAATATATAATTTTCAATTATTTTTATTTTTTCTTCAATTTCATCGATATTAATAATTTCCAACATTTCTGGAGTTTCAGCAGGATAATTCATGATTAATCACTTCATATCTTTTTTTTAATAATTCTTTATATTTATCAGTTAAATCAATTTTGAATTGATTACATCCCATATAAGGTTCTACAATATAAAATTCTTTATATGATAATTGTGGAAATACACGAATAATATTAAGAAAACATATAGCCTTTACAATATCATAATCATATTTTTTATAATTTTCATTAAATTCGCAATATATATAAATCGGAAATTTAAAATATTCATTTTTTGATGTATAGCTAATAATTTCTTTTATACATTTTTCAATATCTTCAATATTTATAATTTCTAATTCACTACTAATTCTTTTAAATTCATGTGTTAAACCAATCATACATGAAAAACAATTATTATTACATATTTTTATTAATACAATTTTATCATTTTTTAATATATCTAAATTAATAAACTTTTCAATAGTAGAAAAACTCATTAAATTTACAATATCTTCATATTCATTATTTTTTTTTAATTTTTCAATACTGGAAAAACATAAATCATTAAGATTTTCATATTTCCTTTTTAATTTTAATTCTTTATTAAATTCAAGATATATACAATAAGGAAATTCATTATAATTACCAGATATTAAAGTAAACTCAATATAATTTATAATTTCCTTAACTCTATCTAAAAAACTCATAATATAATATATATAAATTTATAAATTTAAATTTTTTCCGACTCTCATTATTTTAAAAATTAAACAATGTTTATATAACTTATATTATTTTTTTATTAAATATTAATTAAACTAAACATTGTTTATTATAAACTAGCGGTTAAATATTTTCATACATTTTTTTTGAAAAATGAAAAAAGTTTCACTTTTTAGACTATATATAAGTATACTACGTAAACAAAGTATAAATATATATAAACAAAATATACTATGTAAACAAAGTATAAATAATAAAAAAAATATTAATAATATATGATAATAGATATAATAAATCCATTACGGAATAAATCATATGAGAAAGAAAAAAGAGAAATAAGTTTAGAGGTATCATCAGATTATTATAATTATTTAAAAGATAATTTTATAAGTGTTAGTGAATTTTCAAGAGATTTAAAAGAAATGATAAAAGAATTAATGAGTTATTTATCAGAAGTATCAAGAAATAAAATAAGAGAGAAATATCCACATATAGTACGAATATCTTAAAAAGGGGGTCATTAAGCACTTCCCACCTTTTTCTCGATTAAAAGCGAAATGAAAATTAAAAAAGCAGAAAAATATTAAAAAAGCAGAGTTATTAAAAAAGTAAAAAAATATTAAAAAAGCAAAAAAGGGGAGTTATTAAAAAAGCAAAAAAACCTGAAAAGGGGAGTTATTAAGAACGAAGAGAAAAATATAACACAAAATTTTAAACGAAATTGTTCTAGAAGAACTTAAAAAATAATATAATGATGAAGAAATAATTGATAAACTATTAATGCCAAAAATGGTAAAACTAATAAACCAAACATGTATTTTTATAGAAGATATTAACTAGTTTTGTAAGTATTTTGTAAATTAGAAAAATAAGCAAAGTTTTGTTAATTTATTTAAATTTTTATAAAAAAAAGAAAAAGAATATTAATCTTCTTGAGGATTTGGGTGATAACCAACCCAAACTCCTGGTTGAATTTGAATTGTATTATGGTCTGGTGAAATTAAATTGGCAGAAACATTATTTTCAAAAGTACAAAGATTTTTAAATGTTTTAATTGTTATATTTTTATTATTTATAGATAATTGATGATTAAAGAATGTAGTGGATGGTTTTCCAAGTTTTAAAACTTTTTGTTGAATTCCTTCAAAAATGGACAAACAATTTTGAGAGTTAGCTGCTGATTTAAGGTTAATTAAAGTTAAATGCCCTTGTTCTATTTTTTCCATGTTTACACTGTCGTAAAAGAATTCAAATTCGATGCATTTAAAACAAATTTCTATTTTTATTTGATAAAATGAAATGTCTAAAATAGGTTGATTTGTAAATGCTATAGTTAAGTTTTTCCAACTATGGACTATTGAATATGGTGGTAAACTTGATATATTGATTAAATTTGCATGCTTTGGAGTTCTTATTATGTATAAGTTTTTGTATTTAGATGCTAGAATAAATGTTTTTTCATAATTAGCTCCCAGAATTTTTGTATAAGATTTTCCAGTTAATGATTCACGACATTTTGCAGGCACAACAATAGTTGCTGAAGGTAAAACATAATTTATTGGTTGTTTATTAAAACGACGAATAATTATTTTTTTATTATTGCATAAAGGACATATAGAAACTATGATTTTTGAAACAAAATATTTATTTGTTTCTAAATCATATTCTACAACCCATTTTCCATCTTGTATGATGGAAAATAAAGATTTATGTTCAGATATACATTCAGCCATATTTTTACCTCCATTTTATTTTATTTAAATAATTATAAATAAAATATTTAAATATTTATTTACTCATTTAACTCAAAAAAGTAAAAAAATTCAATTATGATATAATAATAAAAAAAATATTTTACATAACTTTATTATGTTTTTTATTTATTTCTATCATAGCATCTACATGTTTCTTCTCAATTAAATCGTCGTAAGTAAATAGATAAATAGATAAAGGCATATTACATGTTTTAACTCTAGCAGCTTCTTTTACCACTACACTACTAATCTCAAGTCCAACTAGAAATCCATATTTTACATTTTTCGAATACATAGTCGCCTCCAGTTCCTTTATATGGTTTATAGATATTTTAGATTTTTTTACTTGGATTATAGCATCGTAATACCAACCATCAACACCACCATCAACACCAATTTGTCCAAATTTTACTGCCTCTGGATTATATGAAGAAAAAAATTGTAATACCACATTCTGAAACTCATATCCACTTAAATTAGCAATCTCATCAGTAGTCATCGGTAATCCAATAACCTCATGTATATTATAACCTATTCGCTTAGCCATTAACCTGCAAGCCGTTGGTGATATATCAATTCCAATGAACCTTCTGTTCATTCGTTTAGCCACTGCCAACGTCGTTCCGCAACCACAAAAAGCATCTAATACTATATCTCCTTCATTTGAACTTGTTTTTATTATGCGAGTAAGTAAAGATTCTGGTTTTTGAGTAGGATATCCCATTCTTTCTTTTGATGTCGATGAAACCATTGGAATATCATCCCATAAATTAGATATTTTTTTACCTTTATATTCGTCTGCATATAGTTTATATCTAGGTCTTCCATTTTCAGTCCAATAAATAATATAAGGATTCTCTTTTATTTTTTTATCAAATGTTTCTTGCGTCCATACCCATCCAAGATTCGTTTCTACTTTTTTTCCTTGAATTATTCTTACTTTATCATTATTTTTAATATTAGAGCTTTTTTCTAATGTATAATGATTAAATCTGCGCCCAGTTTCTTTTTCAATATAAGGAAACCTCTTATCAAGATCTAAATTACAATTATATTGTTGATTATAGATATATTCGTTAGATTTTGTATATAATAAAATAGTATCAGTTACAATATCAAATCCTTTTGCTAATGAATGACCTTTACTTCGTTGCCATATAATCTCTGTACGAAATTTATCATATCCAAATATCTGATCGCAAAGCACTCGTAAATAAGCATTTGCATGCCAATCACAATGAAGATAAAAACTTCCTGTCTTTTTTAATACTCTATAGATCTCCTTTATCCTCGGCTCCATAAATGCTAAATATACATTCAAATCTTTAGTATATCTTCCTGTTTCGCCCATTTTTACCCATCGGTCCTCAAATGCCCTTATCTCAGCCCCATCGTTCCAAATTACTTCATATGTCTTTGAAGTAAAAAAAGGTGGGTCTATGTAACACAAATCTATAAATTCATCAGGCATTTTTTTCAGTATTTCCAAATTATCTCCACAAATGATTTTATTTTCCCATTCATTCATGTAATTTCACCCTAACGGATAACAACGCAACTATTTTGTTTTATTTAAATATTTATAAATAAAATATTTAAATATTTATTTACTCATTTAACTTAAAAAAAGTAAAAAAAATTCAATTATGATATAAAAAATAAATAATACTGAGAAATCATGCTAACTCCAGAAAAAAATGAATATTTAAAAAATAAATATAATAATTATTATATTTTTGATAAAGCTATTTCTGGTGAAGAACGATGGTTTATTAATTTTAAAATTGATTTAAATGATAAAAAAGATGTATTAATTTTAAATTTTACATATAGAAATTTAAATATTGGAATAATAAGAAATTATCTGAATAGTTCTGTATATAAATTACTTAATCGAGATCCAAAAAATATTAATTGGTTAGCCAAAATTAAAACTCAATATCGCAATGAAGAAGAAATTCTTGATAATATACTTCTAAATATTAATTTTATTAAACAAAATTTAGATGATATAATAATACTTAAAAATTATAATTATACATGTTTAAACGAATTAATTGAAAATTTTATAATTAAACAAAATATAACATGTTATAATACAATTAGTAATTTAATTAGTAATATAGATATTTGTCCGAAATACAGAATTAATACAAAACAAAAATTAGAAGTATCAAAATTATTAAATCATTATAATAAGCAAACTATATTTAATAACATTATACTTCCAGAAGTATCATCACTTAGATATACTATTTATCTTAAAGATAATATGTTAATAAAAATAATACCAAATAATGATTTTGATTATTTCTACCTTGAAGTAATATACCCAAAAGTAGATAAAAAAGAAACTTATCAAATAAATGAAAACACAAAAAAAGTAATAGATGGATTAATTATAAGAAAAATAAAAAAAGATATGATGAATATATTTAATCAAAAAGGTAAATAATCTTACAGGAAACTGGAAACCTGAGCAAGAAATTATTTCAATTTTTTTTTTTAATACAAATATTTATTTACTATTATTTATTTATTAAAATTAAATTAAAAAATTTTTATCAGGAGGTATAAATAAATATGGTTGAAAATATTAAAAAAATAGTTAGCCATTTACCACCAAGACATATGGATGATTTTTTAGCATTATGTATATTAAAATCAAAATATCCAAATGCAAAAATTGAATTTGAACATCCACAGAATTTTCCTAAAGAGTATTTAACAGATCCTTCTATAATTTTAGTAGATATTGGAGGTATATTAGATGTTAAATTAAAAAAATATGATCATCATCAAAATTTAGATTTACCTTGTTCATTAATTTTAGTTATAGAGTATGAACTTAAAGATAAATTATTAATAAGACAACCAGCAATTCAATTTATCGATGTAATGGACCGATTTGGAATTAAACAGGCATTATGTGAATTTAGAATAAATAAAGATGATAAAATAGAATTAATGCGAGATCAAATATTAATGTTAAATATAAATTTAGTTTATGATATTGTTGTTGATGTTCTTAATGAATTAAAAAGAACATGCACTAATTTTAATGGATTTATATCAATGCTCTATAATAAATTAGATAACTCTGGAAAATTATATGAAATAAAAAAGAAACTTGATATAGAAAAAAAAGAATTAGAAAGAAAATATGAACAATCAGTAAGAATAAAATCTAGAAATATTGGTTTTAGATTTTCAAATGAATCATTTGCGCCATATCATACAAAAATTTTTGATAAGGATCCAGAAACTGAAATCATTATAGAACGAAATCATATGAATCCAAATCATACATCAATAATTCGTTCTAATAAATCCAAAATTGATTTATCAAAAATTTTTAAACATTACAAAAAAGTATTTCTTCATCCTAGCGGTTTTATAGCAGTAATAGATAAAGATTATAGCGAAATTAGTAAAGATAAAATGAGTTTTATAAAAAAATTAATAGAATAATTTTTTATATTATCATTTAATATATTTACATATGAGAAAAATATATAATAAAAAAAATACAAATATAATACTATATGGTAAAAATCAAAAAAGAAGAATTATTACTCTATATATAGTTTTAATTATAACATTATCTTTATTATTATTCTATACTAATATTGTTAATAGTGTAGAAATTTATAAGAGAAATTATAAAATTTTAATACAACATATAGAAACAAATAATAGTACATCATCATATATAAAAAATACAAAAATATTTAATGAACTAATTGATATTGATTTATCAATAAATAGTATTCAATTACTCAATTATACAGAAGAACCAGAAAAAGAAAATCCATTATATAGTTTATCATTAAGTAGTGGATATTTTGCATCATTCTATATTTATAATAAATGTAATATAACAAATATATATATATATACAAATACTGAATATTCTGGATGTAGAACAATAAATATAACAATTACAAATAATATTACTTTTAATAATATTATTTTTAATAAAACATATACAAAATCAATATGTCCAGGTAATAATTGGTTAAATTTTGATTTAAATATAGAAATTGAAACAAATAATACATATTATTTATTTGTTAAATTAATTAGCGGTTCTGATTTAAGATGGCTCTATGTTTCTGATTTAATTACAAAAGATAATTCAGAATCATATAATTATCCAAATGTATTATTACCAATAGATTTTAAATTTAAAATTAATATAAATAAAACTATAGATATAGATCCAATTGTTTCAATAAATAATAAAATAATAGAAAATAATAGTTATTCAATAAATAATATAAAACAATTAAAATTTGATGTATTAAATTGGGGAGGCTGGAATATTGATTATCAATATAATATTACAAAAAAATATATTTTAGTTGAATCTGAATTTTTAGTATATAGTTTAAAATTTGAAAAAATGGAAGTAACAATTAAATTTAGTAATTATATATCAACAACAGATCTTGGCGAAATATTAAATATTGCATATATTTTACCTAATAATTGGAATGTAGTAAGTATAAAAATTAATGGAACTGATTATCAAATTGAGCCTATTGAATATGATGAATATAATTTAATTTATAATTGTGGAAATAACGAAGGATATTATGAATTAACAATAAAATTTTCTTTATTTTAGTGATTAAAAATGATTAAAAAAAGAGAAAAATATACTTGGGAATTTATTATAACATTTTTAATATCTGGGATTGTAGTTGCATTATCAGCTGATCCTTTATATGATCTTATATTTTTTTCTAGATTATCATCAGGACAACCATTAACACCAATAGAAAGGATTGTTTTTAGGTATTATTTAATGGCATTAATTTATTTTATAATGCTAATCATAGCATTCATTTTTTATTTTTACAATAAAAGTCCAATTGTATTTATATATTTTTTCATTGGAATTACAATAATAACAGAATTATCCGCTTGGTTCATAATTGGTGGTGGAATTATACCATTTATTTTATTATCAATTGCAACATTAATAATAATAGTAATTTTAAGATATGAATATAAACATAATAAAGAAATTAATAAAATGTTAGAAAAATGTAAAAAAAAAGTAATGATGCATAAAACAAAAAAGCAGAAATAAAATTTTTATTTACAAGAATCTCTTTTTTCATATAATTTTTTTAGTTTTAATTTTAATTCGTTATCTTTAGATTTCAAAATTAAGTCCCAAACGTCCATTAATTTATTAAGTAAATCACTAGCAAATTCATCATACTCATCAACGATACTAATGCATTTTTCCTTAGTAATAATATCAGATGATTTATAAAGTTCTTCTTTCAATTTTTTTAATTTATACATTTTATCTTTTAATTTAAAAAGTTGATCCATATTTTATCACCTTATTTTAATAAAAGAAATAAAAATATTTAAATTTTCATATAATTTTTTAATTTTTAAAAGTATAAATGGTTGATTATAAAAATGAAAATGATAGATTATTGGATTATTTTTAAGCATTCAAATTTTTAAAACCTATATGTGAATAAATTATTACAAAAATTTTATTTTTAATTTTGAATTTATTAAAATCTAAGATTTTTAGAAAGAATGTATCAAAGATTGTTAATTTTTTGTCTTTTTCTTTAAAACATTTAATTAAATAGTATTTATATCTTAAAATTTTAAAAAAATTAATTAAATTATAAATAAGAAAATAAATTTTGTGTTTTAGCTTCATTATTTTCACATTTTTTAATAGGAAGAAAATAATTGTTAAATAGTTCATCTACAAATTCTGAATATTCATCAATGATATTAATGCACTGTTCTTTAAAAATTAGGTTAGGCGATTTATAAAGTTCCTCTGTTAATTTTTCTAGTTTATTTATTTTTTAATTCAAAAAATTGTTCCACATTTAACATCTTAAACCTGCTTAATGATTACATTTTTATTTAATAATTTTTTATACTTTTTAAATAAATAAGCCATATCATCAAAATAAATAACTTTATTATATTTTTCTGATAATTGATTTAGGATCCTTATTTTAAATTTAACCATTTTATCATAAAAATCATCAATACTTATTTTACCACTAGAAACAGCATTAATTTCTTCATCTGTTGTATAAAAATCACGAACATATATCATAACTCCAGGAAATAATTTTCTTAAATCTTTAAGAATATGATATGTTCGATTTGTTATTATATAAATATCGTATTTACATTTATATTTTAAATATAACTTATATGCTTTACCATAATTTTTAAAACATAACTCATTATATTTAGTTTTTTTAGCTTTTTCTTCATCAATTTCTATTAAGGTCCCATCTAAATCAAAACAATAAGCTATTGATTTCATAATTAAAATATTTTAATGAATATATTTAAATATTTCTATTTATAAAAAAAAGATTTACGAATGAATAGAGTTTTTATTTACAATAAGTATTATTTATTTTTTTTATTGAAATAATACTATATGAATCATTAGGATTAATTTCAAATTTAATTTCCAAATCGGAAAATTTAAAAATTAAAATATCCATATCAGGTAAATCAAAAGATGAATTAAAAATGCAAGGTTGATTAATAAATATAATATCAATCTCTGGAGGGTGTTCAATAAATACATCAAATTCATTTTCGAAAGACCATATATTCATGTATTTATGTAATTTTTCTGCACCAAAATTTTCAACTTCTTCCCAATTTTTTATAGCAGGAATAGCTAATTTGTAAGGTAAATCTTCAAGTTCAATTTTCATTTTTTATCACATCTTATTTTTTCTATATAATCTAATAGTAAATCTTCTTTTAAAATTTTTCCCATATAACTATAAAATAAATTACCATCTTTATAAAATAAAAGTATAGGATATTTAATATTTTGTATGTATTTTTGTAACCATTCCATATTACTATTAAATTTTATTAAATAAAATAAAACATCTGGATAATCTATAGCATATGAATCAATTTTGTATTTTTTAATTTTCTTTTTACCAATATAAATATTCATAAATACAGATTTATTATTTTTTATTATATTATTAAATTCATCTTCAGAAATACCATTCAAATAAATTTTAGATTTTAATTCATCTGGATAACCATTATAAATCCAAGAAACAACATTATCAATTATATCAATATTATCAATTTTAAATTGCATACTTAATTTTTTAGATTTGTATAATAAAATCTGAAAAACATCATCTTTAGAATTATTATCTAGAAACAAATTTTTAGTTTTTACAAATAAAACATTCTTATATTTATTAGAATTCTTTTCTAAAATTGATATAATTTTCTCATATAATTTTTCTTCATTATTATAAACAAATAAAACGATGTATTCAAATTTTTCTAATATTGAATCAAAATGTGATTTATTAGCAATTTCATTTATTTGTTCTACTTTTTCATTATAAATTAATGAATCAATTAAGTATTCAAATTTTGGTTGTTCTATAATTCCTGAATGTTCATATACTAATTTTTCATTACAGAAAAACATAATATGAGGTATTGACATTATAAAATATTTATTTACAAACCAACTATTCTCATCTGAATCTGCATCTAATGATAAAAAAATAGCTTTATCTTTATATTTTTCACTCACATCTTTAAAAATAGGCTTCATTATACTGCAGGGACCACACCAATTAGTAAAACAATCAATAATAATAAATTTATTATTTTTTAATAATGAATTAAAAGTTTCTTGTTTCATAATTAAAATATTTTAATGAATATATTTAAATGTTTATCTTAGCCCAAAATGTATTGCTTCGACCTTTTGTTTTAGGTAATAATTTTTTTGTATATTTAGTAATTAAATTTTGTTTTTTTAATTTTAATAAATGTTCATATAAAGTAGTATTTTTGATTTCAATGTTATATTTTGATTTAAATTGTTGTATTATTTGTTCTCTAGTTAAACCTTCAAGTTCATTTTTTAGAATTTCTAAAATTATTTCATCAATTCTTTCATTAGCCTTCAAATTCAGCTTCTCCAACCTTAGCAATATTAACAATTTGGTTATTTTGTATTTGAACATAACAAATTGAAATATTAGCCATATAATTATATAATGGTTCGCTACCTTCTAAAGTAGAAATATAATTCAGTTTTAATGGATCCTCTAATAATGTGTATGCATATAATCCTCGATTTAATACAAAAACAATATAATTATCAGTTCCATTATTATATAAATATCTCGTTGTGTAATCAATTGTGACATTGTAATCATCAACATTGCTAATTGGTTCATTAATTTTTACAACGAATGATAAGTATTCATTTATTAAATAATTATTGTAATTATATCTCATTGATGGATATGAGTAATATCGATTTTCAAGAGGTATAAGAACATCATCTGGAAATTTATCAAATAATAATGCAACCAAATAATAATGATATATATAAATATCTCCGCTATAATTTTCAAGATAATATGGAACATAAGATAGCATGCAAACATTCGGATTATTATATAAATAGATTATATTTAATCCAGGTTGTAATTGTTTCCAATTGTATGAATCATAATATTCTATTCTTATTAGATAAATAGTAGTATCATTCATTTGAAATTTTTTTTGTGCTTGTATTTCAATATAATTATTTATATCATTTATGTATTCAATTGGATTAGATACATTACCATAATTACAAGATAATAAAGTAGCATTTACATTATCAAATGATATTTCTGTATTATTTTCGAACCAATAAATTTTTATTTCAACCATCCCAGTTTCTTGTGGTATTTCAATAATTGATGCTGGAATAATTAAAAATGCAAAACTTATAAGTATCGGTATAGTTAATATTAATATTAACATTTTTTCATTTAATTTTCCATCTTTTTTTAACTTAAATACCATAACTAAACACCTTTTATATTTCTAAATAAATTAAAATATTTAAATTTATTTTAAATTAATAAAAAAAATAGATAATAAATTTAAATTTTAATAAAAATATTTAATAATATATATAAAAAAGGTTTTATTGATGAAATCAAAATTATATATTGAAAAATTAAAAAAAAGGGGATTACTAACAACTTATCCAATTTCAATATTAACATTAACTTTTTTTGGCTTAAGTTTATTTATGAATATTTATTTATTAGTTAAATATTCAAGTCCATTATTATATCAACCAAGATTAGAAACATTTTTAGTTCAAAACAAAATGTTATTAGTTTTTAGTATATCTGGATTTCTTTTATATTTAACAATAAATAGATTTAAATTAAAAATAGATAATTCAAAAATTACAGATTCTATACAAAAAAGTGTATTTACTATATTTGCTATTACAATATCACAAATAATAGTAATTAAATTAACAAAAGCAGCTATATCACCATTTGATGTAATGGTATTTTATGCAGCTTCAGCTATATCTGAAGAATTTTTATTTAGATTAGGATTACAAATATCAATAGAAATTGTATTAAAAAAAATAATGAAAAATGACCACCTTGCTGGCATATTAAGTGTTTTAATAGTCTCATTACCATTTGGATTATACCATTGGTATGTTAAACATGGAGCAATTGATTTAGTAATGGCTGTTATTATTACAGGATTAATCTTAGGTTTAGTTTTACATTATTATAAAAATATAGATATTTGCTTATTATCTCATTTTTTCATTAATGTAATGGCAGCTTATTATTTAACTAGATAATTTTTACATTTTGGATTATCTCTGCTTACTATCATATAATACATTCGAATTATATATTCTTCACCAGGTTGTAAATCAATACAAAAATTCCTATAAAGTCTAAGAATTAATTTTTCAAATTCTTCAAAAAAAATTCTGATTTTTCCATATTTTTCTTAAATATAAAAAATATTGTTATTTAAATTGGGTTAAAAAAGTTTATTAAAAAAGAAAAAAAGAAATTATATATATTAAAGAGTATTTAATTTAAAAACTATAAAGGATTTTTCTTTCATTCCTAATTCTGAATATATTCAAATATACTAAAGAAATAATTACTATATTTTATAAAATTTAAGATTTTTTTACATCTTTTATATTTTAACTAATAGTATTTAATATTAAGGTTATATTATTCCAATTTTAAAAAATCGTAGAATCTATAAAATATTAAAATTTTTATTTTTTACAAATTTGTATACAATTTTTATATAAATTTATATTTAAAATATCATTTAAATATTAAAATATTAAATAGTATCATAAAGTTAAATCGGATTAATTCGAATTTTAAAAATCGTAAAAAATATAAATTTTAGATATATGGTGGAAATTACAAAAAGTTTAAAAATAGCACTTTGATTTTTTGAAAATTGATTTATATTAATTTTATATTTACTATTTCATAAAAAAGCTATTACTATAATTCCGAATTTTTTTAATAAAATAAACATTTTTCATAATTATTAGTTATGATTTATAAAACTTGATGATTTTTTTATCTTATAATATATAAGGTATTATAAAATTTAAATTTTTATTTTTAATTTTATAGTATAGTATGATTAAATTTTGCCAGCAAAATTTTTTTGAACAATTCAAAATTAAATATAATAAATCAGAGATTTTACCAATTTGATTAAAACCAAATCTTTAGAATCTATATAGTATACTAGATAGATTTGCGGTCGGCATTTTGTCGTTATTTCCTTTGAGATGATCTCGGAGTTATTGAAATTTTTTTCATTATCTCCGACTTCGGAGCTTCCTTATAAACTTTACGGAAATTGAAGGGTTCCTTCAATATAATCAAAAATTTTTTAAAATCCTGAAGAAGATTTTTTAGTCCGAAACCTATTATAAAACGAATGTATGGTACAAGTATTTAACTATACCAATTTTACAATTTTGTAAATCAGAAATAATGAAAAAATTTTTAATATCATTGAGAAAAATAGTAAAGTTTAAATATAATGAGCTAAATCTTAAATTATATAAGTTTAAAATTTTTTTATTTTAAATTTTTAAAATATCGCTTGCCTTATGTCTCTAAATTTTAACCATCATATATTAAATGGATTAAACTATAAATTTTACAAAAAAAATTTACGACATTATTTTTATAAGTTTTACAATATTATGTATTGATGAAATCAATAAGGTATTTTATTTTTAAAATTGACTTTAAACATATTGAGCTGATCAGTAAAATTCGCTAATTTTTTTTATTTTTAAAAAATACAAATTGATTTATATACTATGAGTTATAATTTATTACATCCACTTATATATTTAAATTTTTCGTTTTTTTATTGAACTCTTCTTATATTAATTGATATTTAAAAACAGATTAAAACTTGAAAAGATCGTTTCGAAGTTGTAGTAGTTAAATTTTTCATAAAAATATCCTATCCTTAACCATATCTAAGATAGCAAAATTGGTAAAGTTTAAATATATAAAATTTTTTTTAATATATGAATTATTGAACTTATTTAATTAATATTTATATCTAAATTTGTATATTTATTGATTAAATTTAAACATTTTATTAATAACAATTAAAATATAAACATAATATTATATATCTAAATTTATAAAAATTCTATTTAAAATATTTTAATTCTTCTTTATTCTTTTTTATTTTTTGAATTTAAAATTATTCATTCTTGGTAATCTCTTAGAGAATATTTTTTATTTAGATGAAATAAAAAAATGGAATTATAAAGTAGTCTTATTTGTTTTATTTTTTTTATTATTTTAATATTCAAATATATGTACCAATTAAAATTTTGTCCTATATATATTATATTAATGTATACATGTAACACTATGTAAATTTGGATCATCATTTTCTATCTTAACTATGTATTTTATATTAGGATAGTACTCAACTCAAATGCGAACTCAAAAATAATCAAAAATTTTTTAGTAGAATTAAGCAAAAAAACGAAAAGTTTAAATATATAAAATGAATCTCGAAATGTCAGCGAAAATATGATTCTTCAAAATTAATAAAATTTTTTTCAATATATGAATTATTAAATTTATTTAATTGTTATTTATATCTAAATTTATATATTTGTTGATTAAATTTAAACATTTTATTAATATCAATAAAATTATAAAGTAATTTTTTTATTACTTTAATATTCAAATGTATGTGTTAATTAAAATTTTAAATATAAATTTAAATAGTTTCATTTCTTTTTTTTACTTATGATGAATATAAAAAAGAAAATAAAAAAATGTAAACCTAAATATTTATCTAATAAAAAATATTTATACCTGCTTCTGTTAATTCCAATATTTTTACTTTCGTACTATTTAATAGCTGGTTCATTAGTTACACCTCCAGAAGAAGAACAAACAACTGGTCTTGCTACAATTAAAGTCTTTTGGTATGATAATAATACGGAAATTTCCTGGAGTAATATTAATGCATCACTATTTATTTGTAATTATACTGGTATTAATACTGATTCAATAATAGAATATATAAATACTTGGGAAAATTACGAAGAAAAATCACTGACTAATAATTCGATATATATAGATAAAAATTGCATTTATCTTTTAAGAGTAAATGACCTTGATAATAATTCTTATACTTGGTCACAATTAAAAGTTGGAGAAAATAAATTATATTTAAATAAATATCCAACAGAAATGATAATCTATGAAAAATTATTATATTTCAATGATGAAGTAGCAAGTTTTGAATGGGATATACATATATTATCATCAGATTTAGATATATTAGTTCCAATGGAACAAAGAAACGCATCAATACCAATATATAGAAATAACTATAATAACTACTTTTTAATTGATAAATTTTGCTTTTTATTAAATGGCTCGAATCCAATTACATCAAAAAATCAAGTAAATATAACAGGGATCCCAAGTTGGTGTGAATATCTAATCGGTGATAAACTTTTAATTACACTTAATACAAATTTTAATGCTAAATATGAGACTGAATTAACTATTTTTATGGATCCTAATATATCTCCAATATATAATATTACTGATGTTGGTTATTATACATTTGATCCATTAGATGGCTCATTGCTTGGTCTTTCACAAATAATAATCAATAATGAAAATATTAATTTGGTATCACCAATTGAAAGAACTTAAAAATAATGGAGGTTGTACAATAGATGAAATTAAAATATAAACTTTTTATTTTTTTTATTTCTTATGTTATGTTAATAAGTATTATTCCTGCAAGATGTCAAAATGAAACAGATTATCAAATTTTATTAGATGATTTAGATATATCAATAGATAAATCAAATATACCAAATTGGTTATTTAATCAAATTTCACAACCAATACTTGAAAAATTTACACCTTTATCACCAATAAAAATTAATGATTCAACATATATCTTTAGAGCAGAAATAATTTGTAATATTCAAATATCATTATCTTCACAAGTATATCCAGAAAATTTAAAAATAAAAGATAGCCCAATATTTGAGCGTTGGGGTATTTTTGTATTTGCTGGAGATACATTGCGTGCAAAAGATTTAATTTGGGATAATGAAAATCATGATGTTCAAATTTATTTTGGTATATATAATTTAGTGCCAGAAACTGAAGATGCTCAACTTATAGAAGCAAAATTAAATTTGTCTAATCAAATTGGTAATTATAATCCAATAGATTATAGTTTTAGTAATGATGTTATTGTTAAACTAGATTATACTTTTAAGGAATTTCCAAAATTCGTAATGGATTTATATAATGTTGAACCAATTAAATTTGAAACACAATTAAGTTATGCTGAAGCAATTGATCAAAAATATTATCAATCAAGTAATTATGAAAATATTTATAATGAAAAAATTGAAATGAGTGGATTTGATGTTATTTGGAATTCAGCAGGTGAAGCTAAAGATAGTACTAGGGAAACAATTCGTGATCTCAATTTAGGAGTTTATGCAAGTAATATTTTTTATATAACAGAATTACAAGGATTAAATATACCAGCACCAATAGGTTCTAATGTTGAAGGTGAAAATAAATCTAGAATTGAAATTAAAAATTTAAGATTACAACCAGATATAGTAAAAGTAAATCAATATTATAAAGTAAAATCTGCAAGTGTATTAATAGATACAAAATCTGGAGCACTTCTTTCACCTGCTGGAATAGTAGCTACAAGAGATATTAAAGAAGAAACAAAAATTAGAACATTAGGTTATAAAATTCAAAATTACGGTCAGACTTATACAATAAAACTGAAATATAAAATTTTTAGTACTGCTAATATAAATATTATACAAACTGATAAACCAGTATTATTACAAGATATATTATCTTATGCAAATGATTATTATTGGAATAACTATATATCTGGAGTAACTGGTGTAAAAGCATATTTACAAAAAAGTTGGCTCCAACGATTATGGGATAACTGGGTTGCATGGTGGAATAAAAATTACTTAATTGTATTAATCGTAATTTTTGGAATACTTGCTATTGCAGTTTTTATTTTAATAAAAAAACCAAGTGTATATAAAACTGCGTTTAAAATTATTAGAAAATCAATTGAATAGCTAAGATAAATTATCTCATTCTTAAAAATTTTGGTAGATAAAAAAATGAAATTATCAAAATATTTATTATTTATTATTTTTATAAATTTTTTATTTATTCCAATAACATATTCAGATGATTTTTACATTGATATTTCAAAATTAGATAAATATAGTACTATTATTGAAGATTTAGATATACAATTGAATCGTTCTATTTTTCCGAATTGGATCCTAGCTCAAACTACTCAACCAAAATTGATAAATTTTACTAATTTATCACCAATAAAAATTGATAACGATTCATATATATTTAGAGCAGAAATTGTTGTTGATTTTCAATTTGGTATAGCAAGTTCAATTTCAATTAATGATTTTAATTTATTACATAATTCATATGAAGAAAGATGGGGATTATTTATTTATTGTGATGATCTAACTAGAATGAAACCAATAGAATGGGATGGTGTTTCGTATAATATTCAAGATTATTTAGGTATAAGTGCAAATCCTTGGATATTAGGTGGTTTAGATAGAAATGGGTATATTCTTTTTGGTTTGGCACAATTAAATTCAATTACTTCAATATCATCATTTTATAATTTTAATAAAGATATTTGTATTAATATTGATTTTACATTTAAAGATGCTGAAATAAATTTTGGAACTGATATTTATAGAATAAAAAATAACATATTTACAACTAGATTAGCATCAGCTCAAATCGTGGATACATTAAATTATGAATATCAAATTTCAGAAGATATACTTGATGATAAAATATCAATTTTAAATTTGAATGCAGTATTAAATTCAGCTAATGAAGCAAAAGATATATTAACTAATGAAATTAATTCAAAACAACTTGGTATATTTTCAATTCAAAATATAGAAACAGAAATAAATAATGGTAAATCAATTTTAGCACCATTGGGATCCAATTGCGAATCTGATAATAAATCTAAAATATTTTTATATAATATAGAAATAAACCCAAAAATAATTGAATATAAAAATTTATATCAAATAAATTATGCTGAATATGGTGTTGATACAACATCTGGTGTATCTTTTAGTCCTGCTGGTTTAATTGGCCCTAAAAATCCAAAAACTATTTCTAAATCGAGAGTTTATGGATATAAAATTATAAATTATGGGCAAAAATATAATATAAGATTAAAATTTATATTATCAAGTTTAGTAGATATTGAAATAATTCAAACTTCATCATCTGTTAATTTAGAAAATTATAATGATAGTGTTTTACTCGATGTAAATACTAATTTTTGGGAAGATTTAGCTGATAATATAAATATAAATAAAACAAATACTAAACAATATGATACAAAAAAGATTTATTTTATAATAATTCCTATTGGTATATCAATAATTTTATTAATTTATTATTTAAAAATTAAAAAAAGTAGAAAAAAATGAGTTGTAGATGGGATTTTATTATAATTACAGTTCCACATGCAGTGTGTAAATCTAATTTTTATATAGATCATAATTGCGATTTTATTGCAAAGCCTTATTCTTATCAAATTAAACAAATTTTAGATAAATATGGTATAGATAATAAATTATTTATTGGTAATATAAATAGAAAAATTTTAGATTTAAATAGAATAGAATCTAAAAATACTGATTTTCATAAAAAATTAGAACTATTTATTAATAAAATAAAAAGAAAATATAAAAATATTTTATTAATAGATATTCATTCTGGTGATTTTGGATTTGATAAATCACCAATTATTATTTATGATTTTCCTTCTTGTTTAGATGATAATATTATAAGAAATTTGCTAAAAAATAATATAATTACAAAAGAGAGTTTATTTAAAGCAAATACATTTAATTATATCGTAAATAAATATCAAAATAAAGGAATAACTTCAATTTTAATAGAAATTAATGAAGATAATATTCCGGATTGTGAATATTTAAATAATTTTATAAAATCTATTTGTTTTGAGGGATTATGAAAAATAAAATTCTCGGATTAAATTTAAAATTTACTTCAGATATAGCGGTACATTTTTTTGAAATTCAATTAAAAAATTATGAAAATTATATACAAAATATAAAACAAATTATATTTCTTCCTTGTGCTTCTACAAAACCTATTCAATTAAGTCCTACTCATTGCTATTTATCGCCAATTACTCGAAATTATAATGAAGAAACTTTACTTTTAATTGTTTCTGAACCTTTAACAATTATTCCTTATTTATGTAAAGAATATCCTAATTATGAATATAAACCTAAAGATTTAATAAAAGATTTTAACGAAACTCAAATTTTTATTAATAGATTAAAAGAATTTAAAAAATTAACTCCTGAAAATATAAAATGTTATTATATTGGTGGAATTCATCATTATAACTTACTTAAAAAAAGTAATTGGAATGTTATTTATTACCAACCTAAAAATGGAATTAAAGATTATAAAATAACGTCTGAAAAAATGCACCAAGAAATATATAATTCTTCTATTTTAAAACAAATAAAATTTTGGCTAGTAAAAATTACTCAAGAATTGGTGCAAATTGATTATAAAATATATTGAATTTTATCATCAGACTTTAATTTCTGTAATAATTTAAATAATTTATAATACTTACTAAATTTTAATCTATTTTCAATAAAATTATCTAAATTATTTTTTTTAATTGATATTTTTATTAATTGTAATTCATTATTGAATACAGATAAATTATGAATTGCCCGAATTAACCTACCTTCAGTATTTTTCTGTTCAAATAATTTTAATTTTTCTTTCCATGCTTGTTTTTTATCATTATAGGATAAGAATTTTTTACAAACATCACATTTACATTTTAAAAATAAGTCCTTTTCTCTATCTGTTAAATAAGGTCGATTATGAGATTTTTTTGTTAAAAAGCGGTCTGAAACACCAGGTAATTGAATAATTCCATATGAACTTTTTTGAATCCATCCAGTTGAATCCAAGGAATCTATTCCGCAATAAAAAGCAAGATAAGACATAGTGCCACCAATACCGAATGCGTGAATACATGAATTAGGTAAACGTTTTCTAATATAAATTAAATTTTCAATGAATTTATTTTTTCCACCAATTTTATGAGTTCCATTTACATTTTTTATCATAGGAACTAAACTACCAATTCCTATTAAAGAAATTTTACCTAATATTTCTTCATATTTTTCAATACAATATTCAAGCATTTTATTATTATATCCATGAACAACTGGCATTAGTATTAATCGATTTTGATTAAGATCAATTAATTTACGAAAATTATCAATTGTTAAATCAATAGCTTTTTTTTGCTCATCTTTAGTTAAATTTGGTGATAATGGTACATCTAATTGAACTGCTATATCACAACATATTTCTAATTGTTTTTGAAATGTAATATTTTGATTAAATTTAATAGGTACTTGTTTTCCAATAATTCTATTTTTCATTATTTGAAATTTGCCACTATCCATTTTGTGAAAAAAACCAGCTTGAACTAATGTTTTAATTAGAGTTTCTCTTTTTTGTTTTTTATCTTGAATTAATAAATCGTAAGCATTAGATAAAAAAGATTTAATATTAGCTCGCTTAAATACTTCAAATTGAAATTCAATAGATTCAATTATGGATAAACCATACCAAATAATTGGTGTTTCAATCTTTTTAAAATTTAAAAGATTTAATATTCCTATATGATTATATTTATAATTTGATTCAATTTGATTAAAAAACATAATTAAATTATAAATTTTTTATTTGGTTCTAAATCAGGTGATATTAAATTATAAAAATTATAATCGTAAAACAAATTTATTAGTCTTGCTATTAAAATAGTCATTTTAACTCGTTCATCAAAATATTTATCTCTTTTTTTTATAATATTTGGAAATTCATTCAAATCTTCATATACTTCTTCATATTCTTCATTAATCAATGATATTAATTTATTTGCATAATAATCGCTATTTTTAGCTAGACAATGTTTTTCTATATCTATAACACCTTCGTGTTTAAGAATACAATAGCCAATAAATTCAAATGAATTAAAGTCGCCGTTCGCTTCTCTTTCTATAATTTCACTTTTTAAAGTATAAAATTTTTTATCTATTTCACTATAAATATTGCTCATAATTTAACCTCCTTTTTTTGTTTTTGTAAACATTCTTTAATTTTTTTTAATCGCATTAATTGTATCATGGTTTTTTCTTCACATTCACCACAATATTCTAAATTTTCATTTTCACATTCTGTATTCATAAAAATCACCTTAATTATTATTATTATTATGTTTAAATAAATACTTTTATTAAATTAATAACTTTAAATATTTAATTTTATTTTTATTAGAAATACTTATAATTTTATCATTTTTCATTTTATTAATAGCAAATCTTATAAATGTTTTATTAAATTTTAAATTATATATTTTATTTAACTCATATAATTTATTATTATTTTCTAATAAATCAATAATTTCATTAGATATATCATCATATATATATTCAAAAATTATTTTTTCTTTAATTTCAGTTTCCAATAATGAAATTAAATCATTTAATGAAATTCTATTAATGTTTGATATTGGTAAATCTAAATTTGTTAATATATAAATAAATGTTGGATTCTCTTTAATTGTAAATCTTATTCTATGAATCCCCTGAATTATATTAGTTTCTCTTAATAAATATAATATAATATTAGGATCCACATTTAATAGATTTGACATTCTATTTAATTCATCTGGTCTTGGTTCTGGAGATCCAAAAATTACAACTATATCAAATGTATTGTAAAGATTAGTTCCTGAAATTGGATAATGATCTACAACTAATAATTTATTTTTAAGACTTTTAATATCTTGCTCATATTTTTTTCTGCAAATAACTAATACCTTTTTTTTATGTTTTCTTGTTATTAAATTTAATATGTATAATAATTTATCCTTTGCAGATTTTGAATTATCTAAAGTTTGCATTACATATTTACCACTAGTTATTTGATATATTACACTTCCATAAATATCAATCATATTAGAAGTGGATTTTACTGTTCGTTTAAATATTTGATTATAAAATGAAGTTGGTGTTGTTGCATCTAAAATTAATATTTTAGATGGTAAATCTAAACATTCTAAATTATAATAACTTATATCAATATAATTAATTTTATTATTAAAAATTCTAATTATATCCGATATATGATTTATAGTTTTATTTATCTTATATTGATTATGATAATATTTTAAATATCGTATTAAATTGAATATTGGATCTATATAATTATAAAATAATCTATTATATTTTTCATAATAATCAAATAATGATAGATTAAATTCCTCTAAAAAATTATTAATATTTTTTAAATTATATTTTTTAGTTATATAATCAATAATTAATGTTGATAAATTATTGTAATTTAATCCATTCTTAATACCATTTGAAAATCCTATTAATAAATTAATTATAAATATTTTTTCATCAGAATCATTCAATTTATAAATAACATTAGCAGTTTTTGTAATTGTTTTATAATCAATATGATAATGTTTATATAATGAATTTAAAAAAAATTCATCAATAACAACAATATCTACTAAATTATTATGTTCTACAATATAATTATAAACTAAACCATCTAAATGGCTATGAACACCAAACCAACTTAATGCAAATTGTAGTAAATTTCGATAGTTAATATAATATTCACAATTATTAAAATATTTACATTGTCTACATAGATATTTTATATCAATATTATAATTTATTGCTAATTTTTTATATTCTTCATTTAAGCAAGTTTTTATTCTTGATTTTATATGTGGATACTCAAATTTATTAGCGAATGGTGATTTTTTTATTTGTTCTTCAACTATATTATGTTTTTGTCCAAGATAAATAAAATAACTATCAAATTTACTTAATTCTTCTAATGTTATTGTAGTTTTACCAGCACCTGCAAATTCATTTAAATGTAAATTATATAATGGTGGACATGGTAATGTTAAATAATTTGAAATTGATGCTCTAATATTATTTCTGATGGTTTCTAAATCCATAATTAATATTCTCCATTAAATTTTTTGCTTGTTTTAAAGATATATTTAATATTTCTGATAATAGAATATCATTTAATTTTAATAAATCTTCTTTTGATTTTACATTATTTTCATAAAGTTTTAATGCATATTTTATACCGATTCCATTAATTTCTAATAATTCCACTAATTTATTATCAAGTATCCCATAGCTACATAAAATTGATAATTTATTTAATGAGTTTGATAATTTTCTATTATTATATAAAATTATAGATGCAAATTTAAAAATTTTTTCACTAGCTTTTTTAATTACAAGTTTATCTGATTCTGAAATATATAGATTTTGATTAAAATTTAATTTTTTTGATAAGTAATCATAAAATGTAAAAAAATATGATTTAATTACATTATTAGATATTATAATTTTTATAGAAATAAACTCATTACAATAATCATTTAAATTAATAGCATTTATACAATATTTTAATTTTGCACAAAATAAACATTCATTTATTATATTGTCTTTATAATTACCAATTAAATCTAATTTAAAAATTGGCTTATCTTCCGATCTGATAACTACATTGTTAATTAATTCATCTATATCTCCAAATCTAATATATAATTCAGTAAAATCATTAATATTATTAATTAATTTTGATGATATTAACCATTTATGATATGTTGTAGGTTTAATCCAGAGTTTTACTAATAATTCGCCTTTTTTTGTTATTTTATATTCTTCATTATCATTAATTACTATTAAATCTAATATTTGAAGATAAAATAATATTTTATATAATTCTGTATCGCTTATTTCCTCTTTTAAAAATAATGATTTTATTATTGTTCTCAATGTTTTAAAATCTTTAACAATATTACAACTAATCCATTGTAATATATGTAAATCCAAATTATTTTTCATTTTAGATTCTGCTTTAGCTGGCACTTCACTCATATATTTAATTTCATTATAATAATTTGATGGAACAAAAAAATATACATATCCAATATTTTCCCAACCACAATTTTTACATTTATTATTTATCAATATTGAATTACATTTTAAACAAAATTCAGTTGGTCGGCCACTTCTTCCTATTGTTTGTTGCAATCTATTAGCATCAATTAATCTATTTCCTTTTAAACCATCATATTGCTCAATATCAAATAAAATAACTACATTAGCAGGCAGGTTTATTCCAACTGATAATGTTGGTGTACAAGCAAGTATTTTTATTTCTTTATTTCTATATTTAGTTTCAATTAATTCTCTAATTTCTTTACTTAATCCAGCATGATGATATGCATATCCCATATTTATGCATTCATAAATATTCTTTTTATTAGTTAATTCTTTAATTATATCTTCAGATCTTGCTCTAGAAGTAGTAAATATTAAAAAATTATCATTTAAATGTTCAACAGAATTAAGTATTTTTACTAATTCTTTTATTTTTTCATTAAAAGATTGCTTTTTATTCTTATTATTTATGATAATGTATTTTTTTATTAATGGTATTGGTCTATTATCTGATGTTATTAATTTTGAATTTAACCATTGAGAATATTCTTCTTTATTTAATAAAGTAGCACTTAAATATATATATCTAAGATTATTAAACATAATTTTAGATAAAACTATAATATTTTCAATGATACTTCCTCGCTCTTCATCCCCTATTAAATGAGATTCATCAATTATTAATAATCCAACATTTTTCATTATTAAATTTCTTTTTTTTTCATTTATTAAAATCAAATTAAATTTCTCTGGTGTAAAACAACCAAAAAGCCAATTTTGATTATTTATAGTATTAAAATTAATATCATGGTCTCCATCACAAATAAATATGCTCATATTTAATTTATTAGTATATTTACGAAATGTTTCATACATCTCATTATTTAAACTTTTCATCATTCCTATATAAATCGTTTTTAATTTGAATTTATTATATAAATATAATGCACAGATAATACCAATTATAGTTTTACCATAACCTGTTGGTAATACGCATAATATATCATTACCTTTTATAAAATCAATTATTGCTAATAATTGTTTATCTCTTAATTTATAATTAATATTTATATTTGTTTGAGTTTCTAAATATTTTATTAAATCAGTTCTATTAATTTGTTTCATTTATTAAATACCTCATAAATTTTATTTGATAAAGATTCAGAAAAATAGTTTTTCAAATTTTCAATTGATGCATTAGCTATATTTTTGATAGTTTTAAAATTATCAATTAATTTCAATGCTTTTTTTTCTCCAATACCATTAATAGCCATTAACATTTGTATTTTTTCATTTTCTATTGATGGTGTAAATTTTTTATATGATAATATCTTATTTGATATTCCAATTGTAAGTTTTTCTATAAATTGATAAATTATATAAGCTGTATTTGAAATGTCAAATGAATAAATAATTTTTATATTTCTTAACATTAAATCTACTAAATTTGTATCAAATATTTTTTGTTCTTTATTATCAAGAATTATATAATTACATTCTAGTATTAATATAGTATTATATTGTTCTAATATACTTTTTTGTTTTTCTAATCTTTTATCATATACAGAATTTAAAAAGTCACGAAAAGTTTTTCGTTCGAATATAACATTACCATAAATTATATCACCAATATTAAGTCGTTGTGTTATAATATTTATTTGTTTATTTTTTATTTTAAAAATATCTAATATTTTATTTTTTAATTTTTCAGGTTCTCGATTATCAATTATTAATGTATTAAAACTCATAAAATATTATTTTTAATACTAAAATTTAAATTTTTAAGAAATATTTAAATACTAAAATTGATTATTTTAAATTAAATAAATTAAAAAAAATTTTATGAGTTGAAATTTTATGTCATCACCATTAGGAGAATTTGAACCAAAACAAGAAAGTAAATCAATAGAAAGCCCAAAAGAAGAAAAAAAAGAAAGAAAAAGAAAGAAAACTGGAACAGAACCAAAAAGAATATTAATTTCTAAAGCATATTTTAAAAGAAATAAACCGAAGCAAAAAAGAATGTCTAATAAAGCTGCTAATGAATTAATTAGTGTAGTAAAAAATTTTAGTGATAACCTTCTAAAATGTTCAGGTGAGTTAGCTGACGTTGCAAAAAGAGTAACTATTCGACCCGAGGATGTAAAATTTTGTTCTGAACAAGAAGAAAGTAAAAAAAAATAAAATTATAATTATTTTAAATATTATTTTTTTAATATTTCTCATTTTTCAAATTATTGAAAAATAATTTCAAAAAAGTAAAAATTAGATCCAATAAAATTTAAATATACTAAAAAATCTTTTTTCACGTTTTTAAAATCAAAAAAAGAAAGGAAAATTAAGATTATAATTCTTCGATTTTTTGTTCATCTTGTTCTTGTTTTGCTTGTTTAATACTTTTTACATCAATTTTTTCATTTATGTGGCTTAATATTCTAATTAATTCTTTTGTAATATCTTGAATCATTTTTTCTTCATTTCTGATTACTAAACTAATTGTTCTTAAAAATTCAGAGATCCAATTCATCATTATATCATTAGTTAGATGTTTATCATCTTGATTTTTTTTGTATAAATAATATTGATTAATGGATTTAATAGTATATTCAATTAATGCATCATTATTAATTGCTGATGTTAAAATAATAGAATCAAATAATTTAGATGGTTCAATTAATTTATTTTCATTAATTGATTCATTAATCATATCTTTTAATTCATTTATTAATCGATTTTTATTTACTTTTTCATCTTGTAAATTTGTTAATATAGTCTGAACTGATTGCATAATACTGCTTAATGCTTCAACATAATGTTCCGAAGATGATCTTCCACCAAACATTATTTAATTCACCTATTTTAATAAAAATGAAAATATGAATATATATAATATTAAAATACCAATTATACTGAGAATTGTAAATATTTTTTTAGTTTTAAGTTGTGGTTGTTGTTGTTCATCTGAAATTTCTTCTATAATATCTTTAGTAATTTCTGTTTTTTTTGCTTTTTTATTTTTTTTATTTTTCAGATTATAATCTGATGCTACTAATTGTTTAATGCTAGTGACATAATCAATCCAAGCATTTCTTGATTCTTCAATTATAGCTAATTTTTGTTCATACATAATTTGTGATTCTTCAATTTTTTTCATTAATGTTAAATAAGTAGTAACTCTAACATCACCCATAATTTGTTTTAGCATATCTGCAATTTTTACTGCTTGAGTTCCTACTAATCCAGGAGCAAATGAAGTAAATAAAATTGGTATTTTATAATCAAAAAATGAAACTTCACCAAAATATTCAAAAATTCCCAATGTATATAATATTGATATGAAAATATCATCAATTACAGTTTGAATTTCATTAAAAGTAAATGTATTTTCAAATGATATTGGTGTAATTATTATTGCTTCTTGTTCTTCTTTAATTTTTTCTTCTTTGGTATTTAATAATGTTTTGTCTTCATCATCTATAATTTTAAATTTAGCAAATGTTATTGTATAAAATGGTATAACTAGCATTAATTTTTTTTTAATAATCATTCTAATTAATTGATCTAATTCTGGTGGTGTTAATTTTGGTAATTCTTTATTTGGATCTTTTAATATTAATTTATCTAAATCTTCTTTATTATTTATTTCGAGCTTATTCTCGACTGATTGATTACTCTCATTAGATTGATTATTTTCATTTTTATTAATTTTTATATATTCATCATATAATGAAATGTATTGAAGAATTACTGGATTTATATATTGTGGATTCGATGATAAATAAGTATAAAATTTATTTTTTAAAGTAATCAAAAATTCATCAATTGACTCCTGGCTTTTATCTTTTTCATATTTTTTTGTTATTTCATTATAAAGCGATTTTAATTCAATTTCAGACATTAATCCTCTATTTAATAATTCAATTTGATAATAAGTACATAATGGATTATTAACTTCTACAGGTACTTTTTGTGTATATCTATTGATTATTTCACTTACATATTTCTTAAACAAATCAGAATTTTCTATTTTATAAAAATCATCATAAGATATTTCACATTTTTCAATACTTAGTAGTAATAATTCTTTTTCAACAAAATTTGCGTTGTCTTTCCAAATTAAAGCATGTAATAATTTTTTACCAGAATATTTTTCTAATATTTTTAATTTTTTTCCAATTAAATATATAATAAATATCGATATTGAACTAGCTATAATTAAGATTACATATATTAAAGCTAACCCCAATAAAAATGTAATAAAACCTGTATATATAGATAAGATTAATATTAAAAGCATTTTTTCTGAAAAATCTTTTGTATATCCTATTGGCATATTTTCACCTATTATTTATTTTGATTATATTAAATAATTAGAATATTTATGTTTTTTTATATTAAATAAGAATATTTATATATATATAATGATTTTATTTATATATATAATAAAAAAATAGAGGTAATTATTATGACTTCATTTGTTCCTGTATATATTGGAAATGATTTAGTTCCAATTAAATTTGGTGGAAAAACTAAAGATGAACCTTCATTCCAATTTATTGAATATCAGAATAAAGTATATAATTTAAAACGATTAAAACCTGATGAAAGATGGATTTTAAGAACACCAGAAGTAAAAAAATTAGTTTTTGATACAAGTGTTGAAGATGTAAGATCTGCTTATTTAGCTTGGATCCCAATGGAATATGCTGATAAAATACCAGATAATTTAAAATCAATTAATATTAAATTACCAGATGGTTCTAAAATGGCATTACCAATAAAAAAAGTAACAAAATGGAGTAGAGGATCAAAAGCTATTTGGTTCGAAGGTCAGCCATTATTAAAATTGGATAAAAAAGTTGTAGAAGATTTGGTAAAAGAAGGCGCAAGTATGGTTGGTTATAGTTTTGGTGTAGATGGTGCGGATGGATTTGAAGAAATTTGTTTTGATGGTCAAGATGAGGATATAGCTCCAGCTTATACTCTAAAGAGGGAATTAAGAAAAAAAGAAATAAGACCTGCTGAATTGGAAGGTGTTGGTGGATCTCAAATTAATATAGATATTGGTGAACCACAACCTGATGTAGAAAAATGGAAAATATATCCTGAAAAAGGAGTTGCTTGTAGAGCTGTAGAATTACCACTTACTAAAGTTAAACCTACTACATATAGAGTTGAAGAAAAAACAATTCCAGCTACTACTTATTACAGGGGAGGAAAAAAAATTAAAAGAAGCGAATATACAAGATCTGGTGGCGAAATAGAAAGAAAAGGATATACTCGTAAAGGAACTAAATTTGAACGATGCATTCCAATTAAAAAAATCAAAAAAGAAGAAAAATAAAATTATTCAGTACATTTTAGTATATCTTTAAATAATTCTTCTTTTTCTTTTAATATTTTTTCAAATTGTTCTGATGGTAATAAAAAATAAATTTGCGTTGATATTAATTCAAATTGTATTATTAATGGCATAATTAAATTAATGCTTCTAAAAAATTTAATAATTTATTTGTATTAATTAATGCATAATAAAAATTATATCTTATTCATATTTAAATATTTGTGAGACATAATATTTTAGCATTATTTATTTTTTTAAAAAGTAACAATAATTTTTCTTGATTATTTTCATCTAATAAAAATGTAAAGTATGGTGCTGAATCTTTAAACATATATTTTATAATAATTTGATCTACATCAAATTCAATAGTTTCTTTATATTCATCTATTTTAAATGTTTTACTATTTATTTTTAAAAATGGTTTACCTAATAATATAGAAGTTGTTGTATTATCTTCATTATCAATTTTAAATCCTTTAACAATTAATTTTTTATTATTATTATTAATATCGTAAATATATTTAAATGAATATTTATTTATATCAGTTTTAACATCAATATACATTTCATTGAAGTAATTAGCAATTAAATTTATTAGTCTTGATAATAAATTAAATTTATCATCTGGAAAATATACATATTCTTGCTCTTCATGAAGTTCAGCACTAAATAAATCTTCATTATCATTCAGAATAATTTTGTTTTCACTTCTACAAAATATTATATTGCTACTTTTTAATGAATTTTTAATATATTCTTTAATAGGCTCTGGAAATACTATATTACAACCAGATTTTTTAATATTAATAGTTTCAGTATTTTCATATAAATTTGGTGTTGTTGTTGGAAGATAAATCCAATATAAAACCTGAATATTATTAATATCTGTATAAATTACTGAATGTAATTTATATTCAATATAATTATTTGATATTGTTAATAAATAAGAATTTGTTGAATTTTCTTCACGAATAAAATAATTTGTTAATTCATTAAATAATTCAAATTCTTTAATATTCATAAGTTTCCTCCTCTTCTTCTTTTTCTTGTTTTTAATATTTATATTTATGAATTTTTTCATAATAAAATATTTTTGCATTATTAATTTTGGTATAAAGTATTAGTAATCCTTCTGAATTAATAAATGTTATATATACTATTTGCGCTTTTATATCATTAAATATAAAATTTATAATTAATGGTGTTATTTCAAATGTAATATCAGTTTGTAAAGGAGTTATAGTAGTCTCTATTTTATCAATAAAATTATATTTTAATTTTTTTTCAGCTATAATTTCATATTTTCCACTAATTATTAATGATAAATTATCTTTATTGTATTTTAAAATACATCCTTCTTTAATATCATCATATGATATTTTTAAATTTTGTATTGTATTAAAATAATTAGATATAGTTCTAATAATTCTCATAAAATTTTCAGTTTTAGCAGTTATACTCTTATTATATTTATTTATTTCATTTTCATTTCTATTTGATGGATATTTACAAATTAAATTATTACTTTCTTCATTTAAAATTAAACTTTCTTTATTTTTGTTATAACAAAACATTATATTCTTATTGAATTGTTTTAAATGTTTTATAATATTATTTGGTACTTTCAAATCTACATTGCTTATGAATGTTATTGAATTATCAGAAGATTTATATAAATTTTTTCCAATTGTATTTAATACAAATGCATAATATATATCATCACCATACCACGAATAATATTCAATAAAATTATTTGTTATATATAATTTATAATATTTTTCATCTGGAAAAAAACTTGATAATTTATTAAAAGTTTCAAATTCTGTAATATTCATAATTACCTCACTTAATTGATTTATATTATATATCTTTACAACTAATTATTTTTTCCTCTTTTTTTTCAATATCATAACCTTCATAAGCTCTTGGTGCTATTGCTATTGTTATGTAATTAACTTTTAAAAATATTGGTGTTTCATCTCTACAATATATTGTTAAATTACAATTGAAATCTTTTAAACTTTGTGTAATAAGATCATAACTTAATAATACCTCTATTATATCTTTAGATTCTATTATTTCATTAGGTACAATATTATTAGTTATATTATATGTATTAGTATTAACTATTTTACCATTATTTGAGATTAAAATCATTTGGTTTACTCCTTTTGCTGATGTTAGTATATATATATAAACATTTTGTCCTTTATTTATAAAACATACTGTTTTGTCTATATTATCGTATAAATTTTTATATTGAGAAAGTAAATTATATAATTTATTACTATTTATTACAAATTTTAAAAATGGCATCTGTGTTTCATCACGATAATTAAAAATGGAATTTGCTCTTTTATTTATTTGTATTATAAAATCATCGAGTTTCAATGTAGAATATAAATTACTATTATTTTTTAAGTATTTTTTAAATAAATAAAACATTTTTACTCCTATTTCAAATGAAAATGAATCTACAATTTCTTTTTCATTAATAATAAAATCTTCTTTTTTTAAATTAAAAATAATTACCGCAGTGTTATCTTTTTCAAAAAAATAAATTTTATAGGTTTCATTATTTACATGAATAGTTCCATCTTTTTTCCACATTTTTTTAGATAAATCTATTATTTGTAATAAATAACTTCTTATTATATTATTTAATTTTATTATTTCCATATATCACCACTATTGTTTACATTTTAAACCCATAATTAAATTATTAATATTTTTTTTTGGATCCATTATTATTATATTTTTAATATTCTCTTTTAATTTATTATTTTTTTCATTAATTTGTTTTGTTAATTCTTCTTTAATTTTTCCATGTTTTTGTTCTTCTCTTATTTGTTCTTTTTTTATATAATATTGAACCATAGGTGTTTTTAATTTTAATTTTAATTTTATTACATCATCAAAATATTCTAATGCTAGTTTTTTAATTTTATCTATTTTTATATTAACTCTTATATAGTTTTCAAATTTATTTCTGAGATTTTCAATTTCATATTTTTCAGTATAATATTTGTAATCATTAGGATGAGTTAAATTTGGAATTATATTATCTAATCCATTTGTAATTTCATTAAAGATTTCATTCGGATTTTGTAATGATACATTAAAAAAATCCTTAAGTATTAATTTTTCAATTACATTAGAAAAATAAAAAGAATATTTATTATTCCAATTTATACACATTATTTCCTCATTTAAATAAATAGTAATATTATTTATTTCTTTTGATAAAAATTTAAATATATTTTCTTTTTTCTTTTTAATAAAAAAATATATAGAGCTGTAATTTTTATTTATTTTAGCTAAAAATATTTTATATAGTTCATTACATTGTTTATATATTAAATAAATATTATTATTTATATAACATAGAATGAACTCATCGATATTTTCTATAATATTATTCAATGATGATATATTAATATTAAATTTAATATCAAATTTAATATTAGGTTTAATATCATTTTCATCATAATAAATTTCATTCATTACTAATTTATAATAAAGAAAATCATCAATACTCTGATATTCATCTTCTTTTCCTGCTGGATTTAAATAATAAGTCTTTTTTTTATCAAAAACATCATAAATTTTTTTAATGATTTTTTTCTTATTACTTTTATTATATTTTGATATTTTAAAATACAATGTAAATATTAGGTTATTTTCTGGCAAATTTATATTTGATGTTATAAGTGTTGTTTTATTAGAATCTAATAATGAAATTGATACTTTATTTTCATTTACATGTATAAAATACTTATTAAAATAAGAATCATAAATTGAATGTGGTTCTTGTGGTTCTACTTCCAAAATGATATTGGTTATATATTGTAATTCTTTTAAAATATTTTCATTAATTGGAGTATCTTTATTTTTATATTTGATAATTAACATTCATTTATCACTTAATTAATAATAAACATTATCTATATTTAAATTTTTTTATGTAAATTAAGATTTTTGAAATATTAAAAATTTTCGTATTGTAAATCCTTTCATTATCTCAAATTCTCTTGAACATTTTGCTTTTTTGGGGCAAAAACCAAAAAAAAGAGAACTTTTTATCCATAATAGAAAATAATTTTTTGCAACATTTAAATATTTTTGGATCCAATATTCCCTTTATTGCATAATTTATTGTAAAATCTATTGAATTTATTTTTTCTTTTAGGTATGAAGTATTTACAATAATAAACAAAATGAACTTCGTCCATTAATTCTAATTCTATCATTTTAGATTTTAAAAAAATTAATTTTTTTTATATTAGAAATCATTTTATTATATTCTTCTTCAGTAATAGATTCATAAGGTGGTTGATTATAAGAATGCTCTTCAATTGGTAAAAATGATAAACTTTTTAGATTTGATTTATGAGCTTTTTGAATTATATTAAGAATATCTTTTTCTTCATCTTTTTTAAATGTAATAGTTACTGAAACTTGGTTATCGCTCCAATATGTTTGATAATCTATAACATTTTGTAGTTGTTCTTCCATTGAAATATCAAATCTGGATTTTATAAAATTTTTATTTTTTATTGGAAATTTAATGCAATAACTATTTTTATCATAAAAATCTTCTTCAATTTCAAGATTCAGTTCTTTTATAATTGAAAGCAATGGGCTTGTTTTAGCAATTCTAACTCGCCTAATATAGTATTTAGAATATGGATAATGAATTCCTGAATTTACATTAGCTAATATACTTGTAGTTCCGCTAGGTTTAACAGTGGTAATTTTTATTGATGTTGGAATATTATGTTTAATGCTAAAATTTTTATCAATTTCTCTAATATATTTATAATATTTATCACAATAACTAAGAAGTTTATCTCTTCCAAATTTAGCAAAAGCATCTATTATTCCAGATTGGGAAATTCCAATTCTTCGGTTTATTTGCATAATATTATTTGTAATTTCCCAATGAACTGGCAATAAAGTAACAATTTTAGCATATATATAAGATATATATAAGGTTTTTTTATAATTTTCTAAATCATTATGATTTGATGGGAATGTTTCTATTAAATTGCAGAGTTCTGCATTACATAGTGATTGTTCGCCACATGGATTAGTTCCCATTACAAATCTATCTAAATATAAATTATCTCTATCTATTAATCTACCATATTTTCTTGCATTTTCAAGCCAAAATATCCCAGGTTCTCCATTTATTTTTATACATTCTACTATTTTATTATAATCAACATTATTATCATATATAATTACACTATTATTGCTTGCCCATCTATATTCTTTTAATTGCTCATAATCAGTTTTTAATAAAATAAAATCATCATCATCAATATTACCTAAAGCTATTTCTGCACTTCTTCTTACATTACCAGAAACAACACATTTAGCAATTAAATTCATAATATCAACTATTATAGTAGATGTTATTGTTTTTCCTATATTATTATTTAATATTTCAGATATTTTATTAATTAATTCTTTAAGTGGCTCTGGACCTGATGAGATTCCTCCAAATCCTTTAATTGGTTCACCTTTTTTTCTTATTTTTGAATAATCAATATTTTTTGGTATATAGGATCCTTTGAAATATCCTTGTAGAATAGTTGATAATAATTGAATCCATCCAGTTCTACTATCATGCACATAATAATCAAAATCTATATATTGTGGATTTTTTATTATAATTTTATTTCTACCTAAAGTATCAAAACCTACACCAACACCTAGCATTAAAGCATCCATACACCAAATAAATGGTAAATCAAAATTCATATTTATATCTTGAGTTGATATAAATCCACAATTATTAAGTCCCATTGAACCATATTCATACATAAAATTAGTTCCCATAATCCATAAACTTCTGCCTGATGGTAATGCTTTAAATGTAAAAAAACATTCATACATATCTTTGGCTATATTTGTAATTTTTTCTAAATTTACTTCAATTCCTTTATCATAACAATATGATAAATAAATTGAAAAACATCCTTCAACACATCTTCTAATTGTTTCATAAAAATTTTCTAATCTATATTTTTCATTATCTTCTTTTATTATTCTAGCATAAGTCCTATTATAAGTAAACCATCCTAACAAATTATCTTGAAATGGTTCCTTATCTTTATATTTAGCAATAAAATCTTCTTGTAATTTAAAAATAGGTTTAAATTTTTTAATTTTATTCTCAAAATTAATTATTGATGGATTAGAAAATTCATTTAAATCTTTATATGAAATTAAATTTAGATTTGAATATTTATTTTTAATTTTATTAAAATATAAAATAGAAGTTGTAAAATCATATCTATTTTTAATATGCAACCAATCAAAAATATTAAGTTCTATTTCACTCATTTAAAGGTCTTTCTCCCGTTTATTTTTAATATAATATTTTTATTTTAAAAATTTAAACTTATATAATTTAAAATTTCAATTGAAATAAATTTAATTAAATAAATATAAATTTGATAATTTTTTATATTTACTTATGGATTTTAAAATACTTTATGCTTTAAAGGATAAAATTAGGTATGATAAAGTTGAGAAGATAACACAACTTAAATTAATGAATGATGATCTTATTAATTGGTTAAAAATGTCTGGTGAAAAAAATGAGGATGGTAGTTATAAATATCCAGATCATTCTGGAATAATATTAATAATCGGTATGCGTCGTTCTGGTAAGGGTGTATTATCTTGGAAGATTATTGATTTAATTAAAAAATATGACCCTGAAAAATCTATTATGATTTATGGTGCAACACAACAATATATTGATTATTTAAAATCTATTGGTTTTAAAAATTCAATGAGTTTTAATAATTTTGAAGATATGGTGAATAATTCAATTGTTTTTATTGATGAAGGAATTATTAATACAAATGCAAAAGAAGCTTTAACAAAAAGAGCGAGAAGTTTTGAAAAAGTATTAGCTGTATTATCACATAAAAGAATTATAATGATTGTAACTACACAGACATTTGGTTTATTTAAGCAATTAACATTACAATCTAATATTATTATTTATAAACAATTAAGCACAATATTATTAAATAGAGAGAGAAATGATAAATTTTTATCTAATTTTAAACATTTATTAGAAAAATTAAATAGAAATACTGCTATTATTGAAATGACAATTCCAGGTTATAAAAGCGGTGTAGGTAGATTAAAATTAGGGGATCCTCCTTCTTGGTATACTTCGATTTTAAGTGAATCTTTTAAAGATGTAGATTTAGATTTTGAAGCGCATAAATTAGCAGATCGTAGAATGAGAATAAAACAAGTCGCTAAAGAATTATATAAAGATGGAATTATTCCTGATGCTAAAGATAAAACAAAATTATATGCTATTAGGGGTTATATTAGAGATAAATATTTTGATGATAAGTTTACAAATCAAGAAATTTCACAAATTTTAGAATATATTTTTAGTATAATGTATAAATATGTTGAAGATAAAGATATTAACAATAATAATCAAGAGGATAATGATGAAAATGAAGATGAAGATAATATCAAAAATAAATTTGTAGATATAACCGATAAAGAATTAGAAATTGCAGAATTATTTGCAAGTGGTAAAACTTCTCATGATTTTAATGACATGGGTTATAATGCTAGAAATGTAATGAAGGCAATTAGAAATTCATTAAATTTTTTATTTAGAATTTATAAAACTAAAAGTGAATCTGATAAAGAAGGTAATAAATATGAAAGACTAATTGCTAATTTTTTTATTGAAACAGGAGATTATTGTATGAGAGCTTTAGCAAGTGGTGGAAAAAGAGGAGAACATTCATCAGATCCAGATATGATTCATTTTACTAAAGATGGCGAAATTAGGTTAGTTCAAATTAAAGTTAGAAATAGAACTGTAGATCATTTTGCACCTTATGATTTAGCTAGTGAATATGATTTAGAGGAATATTTAAAACGACTTGGTTTTGAATGTTCATCATGGTTATATTATCATGTTAAAGGAAATGATATTTCTAATATATTTATGATAAAATTGGATCCTAAAAATAGAAATAAAACTTTAAAAGTAGATTATTCTTTAAGGCAATATTGGTATATTGATTATACAGGTGAAAAAAATATTGAAATAAATGATATATCAATATTAAATTATTCTAATGATATTAATTAATTTCTTTTGCACATTTTATAATTTCACTAAATTTAGATCTTTTCCAGACTTCAACTTCATCAAAATTAGCAACTTTATTAATTGATTTTAATATAGTTGTAAATGAATGTTTATTATTTATTTCACTTCTTATATATATTAAAAATTGATATTGAATATTAAATGTAATTAATATATATTTATCATTACAAATTTTTGTTTGCCTAAAATCTGTTATTTTATTTGCACATCTTTTTATTATTTTTATAACTTTCAAATATGATATATTATCACTTATTTTTTCTATTTTTCTAGGATCCATCAAATCACCCTTATTTACTATATTAATTTATCAACAATAATTTTCTTATATATATTATTTATATTAAAATCTTTAAAAATTTGAATTAAAAATAAAATATCATTATTTGAATTATTTTTTAATTTATTCCATGCATTTAATATATTAATTAAATTATTTTTAAATTTAATATCCCAATTATAAGTTGGTCTAATGTTTTTTTTAATTAATGTAATATCTTTATTTACTGATAATTTAATTGAAATTCCTATTTTTGATAAATAATTAATTGATACGATTATATAAATATCATTATTATTTATATTATCTATTTTAACATAATAATAATTTTTATTAATTTCTATTTTAAAAATACCATCTAATATCGATGATAATTCTTTTTTAATTTCATTTTTAAATATAAATTGATTATTATTTCTTACAAAATTATGAATATAAAGTTTATTTTTTTTCTTTTTTATTAGAAATTTTATATTTCCTGATTTTTTAGAAATTATTTTATTTATATCATTAATATTTAACTTTTTAAATTGCTCTATATTTAATTTTAAATAAGAAGTAAATCTTTTTATGAGGAATTTATTTTTTAAATATAAATTAACATTATTAACTCTGATTTTTATTATATTTTTATTTAATATTTTAATATTTTTAAATGGAACATTAATAATATTTTTAATCATACTATATTTTTTTTAATCAAAATATAAAAATAGAATTATGTCTTTTTTATTTTATTTTTATATTTTAATATTTTTATATAAATTAAATATGTAATTAAATATGTTGTTATTGAAACAATTATTGATGTAGTTAAATTTATTATGAAAATATTAAGAATTATTGAAAATGTAATATTTAATGTTGTTAATGAAAGTATAATATTAATTCCTGCAATTAATAATGTTAATAATATCCGAATTGTTATATATATTATATTAATATTTTTGAATATAATTGAAAAATAAATTAATGTTAAAATAAATAATATTATTAATAGTCCAATAAATATTGAATAAAGTTTTAATGTATAAATTATAAATTCAAAATTTTCTCTAGATAATAATTCATATAATATTGATGAATATGCAAAAGATAATAAAAGATATAATAAAAAGTTATTACCAAATACAAATAATTTTAATTTTGGCTTTTTAATATCTTTTTCTTTAATTTTTGAAATGTTTGATTTATTCATTATATCACCAAATAAATATAATATGTTATATTTAATAAAATATGAGATAACAATGCAATATCAAATCTTTTAGTTGTATATATCATTAAATTTAAAATTAGAGATATTATTAATACAACTATAATTATATTTAATGAATTATTTAATAAATACATATAAAATAATAAATATGCTATTGAAGATAAAAAAATACTTAATAAACCAGCAAGTTCATCATTTTTCATAGCATTTTTTAAATAAATTTCTATGGTAATTTGTAATCCTAATCTAAAAAATATCTCTTCTGAAATAGCTAATACAATTAAAAACATTAATAAATCTATATTTACTATTATTATATTTAGATTATTCAAAATTATTATAATGGGATATAATAAAAATATAAATGTTATTATTGAATAGATAAAAATATTTTTTTCTTTTATTGCTCTTCCAAAATTAAATTTAAATTTTGTTGACAAAGAATATATTGTAAGACCACTAATATTAAGAATTAATAAAATATATAATAAATTGATAAATGGTTTTAGTTGAATTTCAAAAAATATCTGATTTGTATACTTGATTAAAAGATAAATATTTATAAAAATACTACTAAAAAATGTTGAAATTGTAAATATTGTTATTGGATATTTAATAGTTAAAGCTTTTTGTCTAATTTTTTTATATGATATAATTTTTTTCATTAATTTTCATATATTAATGATTACTTAAAAATTTAAATAATAAACTTATATAACTTTTTTTTTATTCTTCTAATTAATATTAGATCATCATAATTTATATTTTTAAAATTTAATAAATATTTTTTATTATTATCTTCAAAATTAACAATTATAATACATTTATCTATTATATTATCAATTTCTTTTATATAGAATATAATTGTATATTTTTTAATTTTTTTATAAAAATTTAAAATTTTTGAATTTATTTTATGATATTTATTAATATTTTTTAAATTTATAAAAATAAAATATGCAAATCGAGTTTCATAATAAAAAATTTTCTCTATATTTTGTAAATCTTCATTTGATAAATTTAATAATTTATTAATTAAATTTACATTATTTAAATTTATTTTATAAATATGATCTATTATTTTAAATATAAAATTTTCTGTGCTTATATTTATTTCTCTATTCATGATGTAATAAATTAGTCATTATTTTTATTTTTTATCTTCTTTTGAAGTCATTTTTTCAACAGTTCTTTTTAAAGTTCTAATGCATTCTTTATTTGGTTTATCTAAATTACAAATAAGCGATTTTGATTTTTGTTTTATTATTATTTCTGTAGATTTCTCTCTAGATTTATTTACTGATTCTATGTATCTTTTTAAATAATCATTTAATGCATGTTCTCCTTTAGCTCCAGTTTCAATTTCTAATGTATAAGGATTAATAAATGATGGAACTCCAGGTAATTCATCTTTTATTTTTCCTGCTTTTTTTAGTTTTTCAAGTAATTGTTTATATTGCTCCGTATCTTTTTCTATTATATTAAATTTATTTTTAATTTTGAACTTATCTAATGCTTTTAATTGACCTTGACAAAAAGGACAAGTTAAACTTACAACTAATATTGGTTTTCGCATTGCCATATGAATAATAAATAAATATAAATTTTTAAATTTATTGTTATTTATTATAATTATGAAAAAAGAAAAAAAAGATTTATTTGGTAAAAAATTCTCTGATGCTAAAATTGGTGAAAAAAGAATAGTTGAAGTAAAAAATTCAAAACAAAAAAAAAAAAGAATTGTTGTTTTTGAACGGATAAATAATAAAAAAAATCCAAAATTAAAATGGAAAATTATTAGTAATAAACCATTTAATAAAAAAAATTTAAAAAAATATCTTAGTGAATAATATGAATTATATTGTAAATCAAGATGAAATAATTCAAATATTAAAGAGTAATAAAAATAAATTTAAATTAATTATAAAATTTAAAGAACCCGTTATAATTTCTAATTGTTATGATACTGCAATTGATTTAATAAATGATTTTTTAAAAAAAGTATTGGTTAATTGGTTTATTTGGGTTTGGTATTATAATATTGAATTACCAAAAAAAACTAAAAATGTTGAAATTATATTATATAAAAAATCAAAAGAAGAATTAAATTTAATTTATTTTTAATTTTTCAATTAATTTATCTTTCACAATTTTTTGATATTCAGATATTATTTTATTAACGAAATTTCCATCTTTTTTTAATCGATAAATAAAATCAGCTTTATTAGATAAATCAGAATTAGACTGAATGCTATTTGAAATTGTAATTAAATTATTGATTAAATCAACATCAGTATGAATATTAAATGTATTTTTTAAATATGATAAATATGGTTCATTTGGTAATTTAAATTCGTATTCCTTAAAAATAGATTTATTATAGCCCCACCATCTTACTGAATCAAAAAAATTCGTTAATCTAAATTTACTTTTGTTATTTTTTTGTTTATAATAAAAATAAATATCATTAGCTTTTTTTAGTAAATCATTTGTAATAAAAGAATTCAAAAAATCTGATGAACTATAATGTGTTAAAGAATCAAAAACGTCAATAATAATTTTTGATAATGTTTGTTCTTTTCTATTAATTTCCTTTTTTTTATTTTGATTTTCTGTAATATCGATTTCTTTCTTTTTAATTGATATAATCTTGGTATCAATAGATAATGCTTTTTTTTCAGGATTAAGTATATCTGCTAGTGTTTTCATTTTTTATCCTCCAATATATTATATATTTCATCTATATTTATATTATTCATATTAGCAATTTTTTGAGCTAAAAGTATAAATGAAATATCTTCGTTATCATCAATCATTATCTGTTTTGATTTCTCTTTAAAGAAATTAAATAGTTGTTTTATATTATTTATTAATTTTTCTAAAATAAGATTATATTTTTGAATAACACTGGAATTATTTTTTTCCATAAAAAATTCATAATAACCTTTTCCAGGGTTTATCTCTCTAAATTCTTTAATTTGCTGTTTTAATTTTGATGGAATAAAAAGAGAAATTAAAACAGCATTATCATCTTTAAACTTAGGAGGTCTACCATTTTGTTTTTTATTTTCATTTTCCATTTTTTTACACCTCATTTTTAATATATATATTTTAAAATATGTATTTCAATATATATATATTAATACACCTATTTAAATTTTTCGATGCATTTAAACTTTTTTATTTTTATTTAAAATTTTTATATATATATATAAAAATTTTCATATATATATATGTTTTATTTTCATATATATGAAAATAAAAATTTATTTTATTAATTATTTTATAACATATATGAAAAATTATAATACTATTTTTGTTTCGAAGTATAATCTTTTTATAACATTACAATATAATGGCTCATCATATCTTTTATCATTAATGACTATTGATGGTAAAAAATTTTCATTTGGTCTGACATATTATTTTGATATAGAAAAATATAGAAATAATATTCCTTATGATATTCCAGATGTTTTTACTATTTTTTATGAATATGGTAAATATTTAGTTGATGATGAAGTAGAATATAAAAAAATATATCAAATTATTAAATTAATTGAAGAAGCCAATATTGAGTTAAGAAAAAAAGCAAAAGAAAGAAAAAAATTACTTAAAAATTGAACTTTTTATGTATCAATACTAAAAATAAGAATAATATTTTTACTTTTTTAAGTGAAAATAGTATGAAAACCCTTATATATTTATATTTATATATATTATTGAGGTGATATTTTTATGTTTAAATGGCAAATAATTAAAAATAATTTTAAAAAGTATAAAATAAAACTCTTTTTTCCATATAATCAACAAATTATTAATTTTATTAAAAGTTGGGATTGGAATGAAACTCATAGAAGTTTCAATCCCAACGATAAATCTTGGGAGCTTGATTTGGAATCATATGAAAAAGTTTTTTCTTTATTATCAACATATGATTCAGATAATCTCCTGCAGTTTAAAAATTATATTTCTACTTTTTTAAATGATCTAAACAAAATATCTATAGTTGTTAATAGTAAAAATACAACTATTAACAACTTAGATGTTATTTTAAAAAAGGTGGATAAAGAGGAAATACGAAGAAAATTCGGTATCCAACTGTCGCCACAAAAAGTTCATTACATCAAGAAGTACAATCCAAAATACCAAGATTGGGACGGTATCATACTTGCTAATATTCAATATGATTTTCAAAATAATCAATTGATAATTGGAAAGGCATACACACAATCATTCATTGATTTCTTAAGACAATATGGATTTGCATTGGATAATATCAAAGAGGATTTTCAATTGAAGTATATTAATGATGGGGCTATTACTTGGAACAATGAAATAACATTGAGACCATACCAAAACGAGGTTATAAATTTGATTCAGGAGAATATCAAAAATAAATATGGAATGAGCTTTCAATTACCAACTGGAACTGGAAAAACAATTGTTATCTTAAATTTGATTTACAGATTAAAATTGAAGACATTGATACTAGTAGATACTAAGGATTTATTATACCAGTGGCACAATGAAATAAAACGTTGTTTAAACTATGATGCCGGAATTGTAGGTGATGGGCAATTTATATTAAAAGATATAACAGTGGCTACAGTTCAGTCCATTTGGAATTACCTTAAACAATGTGGATATAATAATAATGATAATGGATACAACGGATTACTTGACGAATTAATTGAAAACGAGGGAATAGATGAAGACGATGAAGCACCAATTACAAATGAATTCTTTAGTAATTTTTCATTAATAGATTTAGACGAAATGCATATCGGAGCTGCAAATACATATCTTAAAGTATTAAAATCTTTCTCAACAGCGTATTACATTGGACAAAGTGCTACAACATGGAGAACCGACAGAATGGAAAAACTTTTATGGGGCATTTTAGGAACTGTTGATTATAAATTAGAAAGGAAGACTGCAGAAGAAAATGGTTATCTTACAAAAACGATAATAAAAATTATTGATGGCATTAATTTAAGCGATTATGATGATGATACAAATTTTCAGACAATTAGAAAATCTGTGATTACAGATGAATACAGAAATAAATTAATTTCAGATATATCTATAACTTTGCCTAAACCATGTTTAATTTTGACTGAGCAAGTAAATCATTTAAATAACATAAAAACTGCATTTGAAAAATACCATCCAGAAATTAAAATAGCTACATTGACGGGAAAAGATAAAAGTGAGAAAAGAGAGGAAATAAAAAGTAAATTCTTAAATGGAAACATTGATGTCTTGATAACAACAATATTCAAAAAAGGAACTGATATTCCTTCGATTAAATCGTTAATATTATCATTCCCAATGAAGAGTGATGTAGCAATAATTCAAATGATCGGCCGTGCATTGAGATTACATAATGGAAAAAACGAAGCTATTATAGTGGATATAAGAGATACAGGGAATAAATACGTTAATGATTGGTTTAACGAAAGAATTAGTACTTATAAAAAAGAAAAATGGATTAATTAATTTTGTTTTAATTTCTTTTTTTAAATTTCTCTTTTTGTAAAATTTTTTATTTTACTCTTTTTATTAACTATTTAAATATAATAAATTTAATAAATAAATTAGTGATAATTATGATATTGTTAAATAAAAAAAAGGTAGAAGAAAAATTAGAAAAAATTAAATCTGATTATAGCACTATGGCTATTGAACCTACTTTAGTAATTGGTGTTTTTGATGAAATCTTAGATAATGAAAAAAAGCAAAAAAAAGCATACTTTGAATTACTTAAAATATTAGAAAAAATTATTCCTTTAAGTTGTTTTACGGAGTTACATTATGAAGAGTATTTTGATGAGAAGAGATCGAATGAATTTGGTATAAAAATTGGTACTGCTCCTGATGAAGAAATTAGTATCGTAAATATTCAAGAAGTTGAAGATAAATTAAAGGAAATAAAATCTAAACAAATTACAGAAGATATTATTTTTATTGCTATTGATACACCAATTAATTGGAAAATTCAAATGAAAGAATTTGAAAAGATAATAGAAAAATTAGTTAAAAAATATTTAGGTTCTAAATATATTTGGAGTTTAAATAAAGAACCAATTAAATGTCCTACATTTTATTATATTTATGAATTAAATATAAAAATGAAATAATTTTTTTATTTAATTATTTTTTTTAATGTGATATTCTTTTAATGCAGTTAATAAGTCATTTAAATCTAATGGATTTAATTCTTTAAAACTAAAAATTACTTTACCTAATAAAACTATATATATGAAATAAATTGATTCTAATGTTATTTTTTTATGTGGTAAAATATTATCAAATAAATATTTTATTGTTGAATAGAAATTATTATTTTTATTTTTTAAATATTCAATTATAGTTTCTAAATTAATAATTTCATTATTTAATTCATTATTATTATTCATTATAAACACCCCATTTAAATATATTTATTGTATTTAAATTTTCTTGTAATCGTTCAACTAAATCTTTTATTGGTATATCAAATCTTTCATTAAAATATAAGATTATATATATAATAATATATTCAATTGCATTAAATTCAAATTTTTTATTTTGTAAATTTTCTTCAATAAAAATTAGTAAATCAAGTATATCTTTTTGTTCGTTAAATATTTTTATTATATCATCTAAAGTAATTATATCTTTTTCATTCATTTCAATATTAATATTTTTACAAATATATATAAATTTTTATTAAAAAAATAAAAAAAAAATAATATTAATTTATTTTTTTATGTTTGTAATCTAACTAAATAAAAAACGAATTTTATTTTTTGCATTTCTTCTTCTGTTAGAACAGCACCTTCTGGTAATCTGGTAAGTAATTGTAAAACGATTAATTCATCGCAAGGTGTTAAATTAATGTTAATTCGGTTCATTTTAATTTCAGTTTTAAGTAGTTTAGTTAAGAAATCTGCAGTCCCTTGATGCCCTATTGCTGAGATTATTTGTTTATTTTTTATTAAATTTTTTACAGTGCCAATGTTGATTTCATTTATATTTAAATTACAATAATCTATTTTATTTTTTGTTAAAAAATCTGTAATCATTGATAACGAAAAAGCATTAGATATATACAATACCATTTCTTTACTACCTCTTTTATATTTTTATTATGTTTAATATATATTTTTTAATTATTATATTTAAATTTTATTTTTAAAATTTTAATTATTTTTTTTATTTATAGAATATTTTTATTATATGTAATAGTTAGAAAAGAGTATACTAAAAAAAATTTCTATAAATTAAAAAAAATTATATTAAAATACCCTTTTTTTTCAAAAGCGACTCGCCAGCTCCCTTGTAGGAGTGAAAAAGCGTTTTTTTATGATATATAATACAAATAAAATGTTTATATATATTAATTTAAAAATATAAATTATGGAAAAAAAAAATATAACAATACGAATTTTTGATTATTTTGCTAATACTAATTTATTAACGAAATTTTCTAGAATAATAATTCAAAGTTATTCTAATTTGTTAGCTGAAATTGATAAATTAGGATATAAATCAGTAATTATTTTTTTAACTCCTGAAAAATATGAAAAAATAAAACATATAAAACGAAAAAGCTATTTAATAAATTTATTTTTATTATTGGAATATTTAATTAAAAATAATGAAAATCAAAATTTAAATAAAATATGTTATAATTGTAATAAGAATATTTGTAAATATATAATTATTGTTAATAAAGATATAATATTATCTTGCGATGAATGTAAATCTGAATTAATAAATAAACTTTTAAACAATAAAGAAAAATTTGAAATAATTGAAAGAGGAAAATTGATATGAGACAATTAGATATTTATATATTAAATTTTTTAAAAGAAAAGGAAAAAAATGTTTCTGAGACAATAAATAAAATATTTGATAAATATGGTGATTTAATAGGTGAAATTGATAAAACTAAACATAAAATAACGGGTATATCTTTAAAATATTATAATTACAAGAAAATACAAAATATTAAAAGAAAATGTTATTATATTGGTATTTTTATTAGTATAATTAAATTACTAAAACAATTACAATTAGAAAATATAATACATCCAAATTTTTTATGTGATAAATGTCATAAAGAATTTTATAATTATGTTTTTATTGTAAATGAAAAAGCAGAATTAGTTTGCTTTAATTGTTTATCTAATTTAAAAGAATTGTATATGAATGATAATTATAAAATAATTAGAATTAATTAAATTAATGGTGATTTTTTTAAACATTTAGGATCACATAATTTTAATTTCTTAAATATATTACAACTTGGAAATAAGAAATAATCATTTTTCATTATATATTTAAATTTTTTTCCTTCATGCCCATCATGATTTCGTAAATATTTTTTACCAAAATAATGTTCAAATTCATTTGGATTTAATACATTTTTTAATATTCCGACAATTTCATTTGGAAATAATGGTATATCTGTAATTAATTGAGATTTAAGATATAAAACTAATAAAAATAAATATGTACCATGTAATTCTTTAATATTTATTAAATTTTTTATACAACTTGGAAATAAATCAATAATTTTTTTATATTCTATATTAATATCTTTTTCTACAATTTCAAAATTAATTTCATCTTCAATACAAAAATTAAAAGATTCATCTAATAAATATTGGTATTCCCATAAATTTAAAAATTTAGAACCACAATAAATATTATTTTCATAATTTGGTTGTTTTGCTTTATTTATAAAATAATCAATATTATTATTTTCAACACTATTTGGATTTATGGCAATACAATATCTTGAAATATTTTTTTTAAAATTAAAACTATTATGGATCCTAAAAATTCTGTGTATATCACCAATAATTTTTTTATCGCAATTTAAATTTAAATTTTTAATTAACATTAATTGGTATGCTTTTAATAAATCTTTTGGATAAAAATCTGGAATTGTTATAATAAAAAAATGAAAACCTCCACCACTAAAATGGATCCTATGTATTAAATCTAAATTTTTACAATAATTATGTAATTTCTTTACATCTTCTAATGAATTTAATCCATCAAAATCAAAAAAAATTTTGTTTATTAATGGTTTTCCATATATTATCTTTCTTGTATCTTTTTCATATTCCAAAAATGAAAAAGAATATAAACTTGTATAAATATCACAATGCTTACCATATTTTTTTATAAAATCATCAAATTCTATTTTATTTCGAACAATATTTTGATATGGATTTCCAACAATTCTTGGATATTCATTATAAAAGTTTATTTCTAATGTTGTCATCTATTTCACTTCCAAAATATTTTTTAGTTTTTTTATATTTTAAGCAATAATCCCAGAAAAAATCACATAATCGAGGACAAGATTTATTTGGATTTGGTTGAAAATCATTAATTTCTATTGAATCAAAAATATATTCAATTTTTGATAAAATTAAATTTAAAATTTCATTATTAAATTTATTAAGTTTAATTTTTTCTAATTTATCAAAAAAAATCATTGTATAATATTCAACATCGTTATAATTTAAATATATATTGAGTGGTTCTATTTTATTTTCTGAATTTACTATATATGCATCTTTTTCTAATAACAATTTATAAAAATGCATTTCCAAATCTATTGAAACTTTATTATAATAATTTTCATATTCTTTATATTTTCCAAATTTATATTCAATAATTGCAAATTTATTATTTGATAAAAAATCTATACGATCAATAATTCCCATAATATTATATGTGTAATTCTCAATTGGTACTTCTAATAAAAATGGATATATATATTTTTTAATTATGTGCTTTTCATTACCCAATTTATTAGTAATATCTGTTATTCTATTTTGTTCAAATGTAATAAAAGATTTGGATAATCTTAAAATTTCTTCATTATTTTTATATTCTTTTGGAATATTTTTAATATAGAAGTTTAATAATTCATCAAAATCATTTCTTTTTATTAATTCAATTGGTATTGTTCTCCAAAAAATTTTATTCATTAAATGTAAATTATGCCCTAATACCATCTCTTTTGTTTCTTTTATTGGTAATCCATAAATCCATTGATATTTAAAAGATAAAGGACAATAATTAAATTTCATAAATCTAGTTTTGCTAATTAATCGTAAATTATCAAGAATTTTAGAAATATGGGCAAAATCAATTTTAATATTTTCATCATCAAATAAAACATTTATTACATATTTTAATTCTTCATCTGTTCTTTTCTTAGACATTATTATTTTTTTAATCATAAAATAAAATTTTTAATCAATATTTTTAAATATAAACTACATAAAATTAATAAGTAATTTATTATCGATCATTTTCCAAGATAAATTAATAGAATTTAATAAATTTTCTATTTTATTTTTAATTGTTTTTTCTATTAATGTATCATAATCAATAGCTAATTTTAGGCATTCAGGTAAAGAATTATTTTCATCTAAAGCTATCATTTGGTAATTATGTTTATTGTTTATTCGCTCAAATCTTTTTGGTAATAAACATTTTTTTACATATATGAATTTTGGTTTGCTACCCATATTATATCTTGTTTGTGCATTCCATTCAGGTAATCCAGAATGTTGATTTGTCCATTCTGTAGCTAAAATCCAGTCTTCTCTAATTTTATTATTTTTTATATATTGAGATATATTTTTTGAAATTCCTTTAGAAAATGCAATATATTTTAATTCATAATTATTATTCTTAATTAATTTAATTTCATTTTGAATATAAGATATAATATAATCAATTTTATTTTCACATATATATTTAAAAATAGTTTTCAATATTTTTAATCCAACTTTTGATGTATCAGTTCTTATAAAACCTTTAATATCAAATTTATGACATATTTCATTACCATCATAAACTACTAAACCGAAATATTTCTTTTTAGCTGGATCCGTTGTTTCTTTTTTATTTATTACAACAAAATTTTTATATATTTTTTCAAATTTTATTTCAATATAATTATTTTTTAAATTAAATTCATTATTTAAGCTTTTTAAATGCTCATTTATTTGTTTTAATAATATATTTGCTTCATTAATTTGTTCATCTATTTGTTCTGATTTTAAATTTACAAATATAGAATCGGTATCACCATAAATAACTTCATATCCAGATTTATTAACAAAATTTATTACATTATTTAATATGTATTTTCCTGTAATTGTAATAATTTCAGCAATTTCTTTATTATATAATCTATATTTTGAATATCCAAGTACACCATAAATTGAATTAGTAATAAATTTAATATTTGTTTCTAATAATTTTAAATGTTCTTTTTCAATCTCATTATTTGTTTCTTTTATTTTATTTTTATAATATTTTCTTAACTCTATAAACTCATCAATTAAATCGCTTAAAAAACTTTTTTTATTTTTATCAAAATAAATATTACTTTTAACAGTTCTAATTAAATTTTCATTATTTGTATTTTTAATTAATGTTTCAATACCGATATTCCAAGTCCTTACAATATTGGGATACAATGATGTAAAATCAAAAACCGCTATATTATTATGAATTCCCTTTTTTTTCGGTTGTAAAGTTAATGCTCCTTCATAAGTTTCTTCATCATTTATTTGTCTTTTTGAAGGTAATACTATTTTTTCTTTATGTGCTTTATGTAATATTAATAAATCTATAATTCTCGAATTAAATAAAACATCATCTAACCCACAGCCAACAAAATATCTTATCTGATTAAAAAAATTAAATATATTTAATTCTTTATCTATTATATATGTTAAAAAAACATCATTTACATTATATTTTATAAATTTATAAAAATTGGTATTATATAAATTATCAATTCCATTATGTTTTACTTTACCAATACCTAAAATATATGAAGAAACATCATCTAATTTTAAACTTTCAATTTCATTAGGTTGTAATCGTTTAAATGATTTCATAACATCGAATATATTTAACCCTTTAATAATTGGTGTTCCTTGAAATATATATACTTCATTTATTGGCGATAATATAGAATAATTTACATTTAAATAATGCATTCTTGAAATTAAATATGGTATATCAAAATGATAAATATTCCATCCAGAAATAATGTCTGGTTGTTCATTTTTTATAAATTTACAAAAACTATTTAACATATCAATTTCATTGTTATATATATTTAAAATTAAACTATAATCAGGTTTTAATTTTGTTTTAATTTGCTTTTTTATAATTGGTGTATTAAATTTTAAATTATAAATTCCTTCATTATATTCATTACTATAAGCAAAACAATAAAATTTTTCAGTATATACATCAAAAATAGAAATAGAATATATTTTATTAATTGCATTATTAAAATTTGGAAACCCGGAAGTAGAATCTACTTCAATATCAATATAGAATATTTTTAAATCTATATTAAAATCTATTGGTTTTATTTTATCAATATAAAAAGATAATTCATTTTTATCAACTTCTATACCAGATTTTGCTTCTAATTCAATTTGGATCCTATTTACAAATAAAATATCATCTTCATAAGTAGTTTTATATAAGATTCGTTCTCCTTCATTATCTTTTCGATTACCACCAACATCAGCTGGAGTTTTACAAATAATTTTTTTTATTTTTTTATTATCTAATGTTTTCCAATCATTTAATTCTTCTATTCTAATTATTCTATTGTTAATATTTATTTCTTCATCATTATTAACATAAAAAAAAGGATTTAAATCTTTTATAATTATATGTTGAAAATTTTTATTTTCATCTCTACCAAAAATATGAGAAATAGTATTATCATTATTTATAGTATATTCAATTTTGTTTATCAATATTTTCATTTTCTTTATTAGCACTCTCGTTTAATTTATCCTCGATTAAATCTAGTAGTTTTGAATATGTAGGATTTGATATTATTTTATTTTTTGGTATAATGTTTTCAAATCTAGATTCTCTAATTACCATAAATCGTTCTTCATCTTTATTCTTAAACATTTCACATAAAATATCTACCCAATATGAAAAATCATCAGAAATATTTGGTAAAATTCGTTCTGTTTTTACAACATCAAAAGCTTGTGCCCCAGTTTTTTCCCATTCATTTTTTCCTTGAACAACACAAATTACAACTATTTTTAGCAATCGTAATAATCTCATTATTTCATTAAATTTTTTATTTCTCCATCCCCATTGTTCAATTCGTATTCTTTTAACTGGCTCATTATATTCATTTAATTGAATTCCTAATACATCTTCTATTAATATATCATTAAGCAATTTATAGTATGATGATAAATCATCGATTATTAATATCCCATCATTTACATTCATTAGTGATTTTATTAAAGATTCAAAATTATTTAATGTCTGTGCATGTTTAATGTTTCCTTGATTATCATATACAAAAGCATTTTTTATTATTATTTGTTTATTTGCTAATTCATTTTTATATGTATTATATGCTTCAATGTGAGCTGCATTTTCGGTATCCATGACATAAATTTTTGTTGGTTTTGGTAAAATAATATCACCACATTTTATTTCTCTTCCTAATACTGAAGATAATGCAAATCTTGTTTTTCCAATTTTTGCTGGGCCATAAACTCCAATTAAAATACCTGATTTTTTAAGTATATCTTCTTTTTTCCAAGTATCATCATCTTTATTGCTAATTATTAATGGTGTATTTTCACTTGGTTTTATATTTTCAATTTTTTTATCATCCCAACCAGCTATAATATTTTCATTTTTTATTTTTTTATTTTTATTAATAACAATATTAGTTTTTTCCATTTATTATACCTCTTTTATTTTTTTTCAATTTCTTCATCATCTACAATTTCAAATTCACTTTCACCAAGTTCAGATATAAGATTATCGAATTCATTTACATCAAAAGCTTTTTTTGGTTGTTCTATTTTATTTTGTATTTGATTATTTTCTTTAGTATCTAATTGAATAATAGGTTTATTTATATTATTTTCTTCAATATCAATTTTAATATCTGGTGAAATTATGAATATTGGAAAAGTTCCAATTATATTAATATAAATATTATTATTTTTTGCTTGTGTAAGTTTTCCAAAAAATAGAAGTTTTGAACCTTTACCAAATGAAATTTGCTCTCTTTTTATCCAAGCTTGAATTGTATTCTCTTGATTATTTTCAGAATTTATTATTTCATCTTCGAATATATCTGGCTCTAATAATAATTTAATACTTTTAAATCGTGGTAAATCTAAAATAGAAGCAACAATTCCTTCAAATACAACTAATCTTGGTTTAGCTTTTAATTGAGAAGTTGAATAATATAAATTATAATAATTAGCTAGTGCTTGTTTATTAATATTATCAATAAAATAATTTGAATATAAAAATTCTAATTGTTCAAATGTTATATTTATATCATTAATTTCTGAAATAATGTCATAAATTATTATATTATCGATATTATTAGATTGTTCGGCATTGTTGTTTTTTGTTTTTATTGTTCCATTAATACTATACCATATATTCAATTTAATTTTATTTAAAATATATTCATTGCTTTTTTCATCACTTTGATTACCTGTAATAATTGATTCAAATAGTTTTATATTATCCCATTGTTTTGATTTGTAATTATCAAAATCAATATAAATACCACCAATAATTATTAAATAATTATGCATCGGTAACGGTTTTAAATAATTAGGATTTTTCATTGTGTCTGTTATATATTCTCTGTTATCGATTGGTATAATTTGCCCATTTTCTATTTTAACAATATTTCTTTTCAATGCATTTTCAAGATTTTCTTGAGCTATTTTTTTATATTCATTATACATTTTTAAACCAAAATCTATTGGACCACTGATATAAATTGGTAATATTATTAATTTTGAAAATAATGTGTATTTTGTTGTATATTCTAAATAAGCTCTTTTTTTTGCATATTGTAAAATAATTGAATCATCAGCATCAGGATGAGTTTGTTTTATTTTATTAATTAATTCTTGGATCCTCTGTTGTATTTCATCCACTGAACGATTAAATTTTTCAGCCCAAATTTTTATAAATGAGAAATCTGATTTATTATTACTTGTAGATTTTTTTGCCATTAATTTTCACCTTATTATTTTATTTTTTTTGCTTATATTTAAACATTTAATTTATTATTAAATTTGTATATCAAATAAATATCATTTTTATCTATATATTTATAAATATTTGTAGAAATTCCGGATTTGATATTATATTCCTCGCAAAAAGTAGCTGGAATTTCTAAAATTAAAGTTTTTAATTTACCACATTTTTTAACATAACAAGTTGGTACTATTCCACTATTATCTATTTTTACTTTTATTTCTTCAATCATAACTATATTTTTTTAATCTAAATATTTAAATATTTAATTAATTTGAAAATTCCATATATATATATATAAATTTTGTATATATATATACAAAATTTAAATAAAATTTAAATATTATAAAAATAAATTTATATTAAGGTGATATTGATGTTTAGTTGTTGTTGTTGTGGTTCTAAAAATTTAATAGAAGATAAAATTAAAGGAGATATTATTTGTAAGGATTGTGGTGTAATTCAAGAGCCAATTTATACTAATAGTGTAAAAATATTTAAATCTAATATTTTTGAAAAATCTTATTATCTTTTTTTACCATACAATGGATTAGGAACATTTATTGAATTTTCAAAACAGCGAATAACAAAAGCACCTCAACGATTAAAAAAAGCTTTATGGAGATGTAAAAACTTAAAAAACTTAAGTGAAATTCTAATATACTATGCTTTTAATTATATAAAACAAATATGTAATATTTTTGAATTACCTGAATTAATAATACATACATCTATATTTATTTATAAAAAATTACAAAAAGAAAAATTTCTAGTTGGAAAACAAATTGAAACTGTAGCTTTAGCGGTTATTTATTATGCTTGTAAAATTAATAAGAGAATATTAGAATTAAATGAATTATCAAGAATTACGGAAATAGATGCAAAATCAATATTTAAGACTTATAGGCAAATATTAATCAAATTCGGAAATAAAATTGAACATATTGATTTATTAAACTTGGCATATCAATACTTAGATAAAATTAATTTAAAACTTAATGAAAAAACTAAAATGGAAATTATTGAAAAAATTAAACAAATTAAAAGAAATATCAATACTCCAAAAGCGTTAATTGGTGCTGTTGTATATCAAATTCTTAAAAAGAAAAATCAAGAAATTACATTGAATTATATTGCTAAATTATTCGGTGTAACTACTATGACATTAAAAAGATATTATAAAATTATTTAATTTTTTTAATTTTATTAAATTTTGATTTTTTATTCTTTTTATTTACATTTTTTAGAAATATTCGTTTTAAAATTATATAAGCTAGACCAATTATTAATAAATATGTTAAATCAAATATTAAAATGAATTTTAATGTTGAAATTAATGGTTTGTATCTACCTAAAATAATACCATTCATCGTTATAATTAAAGTGCTATTGTTTATACCATCGAATAAAAGATTTATATTTTTATCTACTTCAATTTTTATGCAGAAATAATTTGCCTCATTTATAAATTCATTATCAAATAATTCAAATCCGTTCATATTTTGCATAATTGCTAAAAATGGATTATTTACATAAGTTGTTGATGTAGTACCAAATAAATTACTAAATAAAAAAAAGTTTTTTCCTTTAATTTGTAAATATAATTGATTATCTAATTTAAAAGCTGAATCATTTAAATAATAAATTTTAGCATTTATATTATTAAATATACTATTAATAAAAATATTCTTTTCTGTTGTTGTATTTGTATTTGATAAACAAAAACCTACAGCTTTATTTTTATTTGTATTTAATGCAAGCATATATACATGTATTTTATCCCAGAAATCAATTACATCATAAGGAATAAATCCATTAGTTATATATCCATTAATATTATTCAAATTTGTTAATATATGAAAATAATTTGCCTCTAATATATTAAATTTTAATGGATTATCTTCTATTTTGTAAATTTCGCTATATTCTAATTTATTACTATTATTATTTATAGATATAATATAATTTCGTTGAAATATTTGAATATTCAATAATTCTAATAATGAATCATTTCCAAAAAAACTTAAATTATTTAATGAATTATAATAATTCTGAATATATATTGTATTTGTAGTATTATCATTTAAATAAGTTATAATATTATCATTATAATTTTCCCAATTAATATAATTTTTTAATTTAATATTATAAAGTTGAGTAATATTTATAATTGGTGTTAAAAAAATTAATATGATAATTATTGTTGTAATTATTTGATTATTAATTGTTTTTCTTTTTCTTTTTTCCTCCTTAATTTTAAATTTATCTCCTTTTATATATAAGAAAAATGCTAAAAATAAAATCATATAAAGTATAATAAAATATTGCTCATTAATAATTAATGAAATATGACAACTAGATAATCTAATCAAAATATATATTACTGGAATAAGTAATATATTCTTATTTTTGTTATATTGTTCAATAAAATAAATACAAATTGTATTAAATATATTTTGATCTGATATATTATTAAGTTCTTGTAAAATATCTAAATAATTTTTTGAAATATAATAATAACTTATTGTTATATGAATTAAAACAGCAATTAATAATGATAATATTGTATATTTTAAAATTTTTTTTGCTTTATATTCATGTAAAGATATAATTGTAATTATTATAACAGGAGTTATTATTAACAAAATATAAGGAATTAGTAAGATATTTAAAAATAAAATTATTAACGTATCTAATCCTCTAAATGTAAATTGATTTATATCTTTTAATAAAATTGTTTTATTTATTTCATTTATACCAAAATTAATTAATACCAAAATAGGAAACGATATAGCTAAAAAAATTAAAATAGTCTTGATTTTATTATTTATCATAAATAATATAAATCAATGAATATTTTTAAATTTGAGTGATTTTATGAAACGAAATATTTTTATCATAATAATATTCTTATTAATTTTTCAATTAAATTTTATATATTGTACTAGTGAAAATGAAGGTATTAAATTATTAAATGAGTTTCCAAACTGGATTAAATCTAATATGCAAATTATTAATTTTGAAATTAAAAATAATGGAATAAATAAAATTAATAATAATAAATATCAATTTAAATATACTATTGAAACAAATATTAGTTTATCTTTTGATACGAATGTAATTTTGAATATTCAAGAAAATTATATATCTAAATATTTAGGTTCAATTATTTTTACTGAAGATGTAGGTTTATGTATGCCAGCTTATTTACAATCTTTAATGGATCCAAATATAAAACAACGATATTATTTATGGCAATTATTTAATTATCCTCCACCTTTTAGTAATGCATTTATTATTCAAGATGATAATCAATATAAAAATAATTTAATAGTTAATTATGGAAATGTTTTATATGCTGATGTATATAATCCAATTGTTTATATTAATTATTTAAAAATTAATGAAGATATTTTAAAATATAAATTATCTGTTCCAATTTTAATATTATTTAATCCAACAATAAATCTTAATATTGAAACTAATCCTAATTATACAATAAATATTTTAGATAAGCAAAATTCTATTAATTATGCATATTTAATTGAGCAAAATATTTATCCGATTAATACAAATACATATGAAATTGAGTTTGATAATGCAACAAATAATATGAATAATATTAATAATTATATTTTAAATAAAATTATAATCCCAACAAATACAACTATGGATAAATTAAAAAATGAATTTTTTGAAACTTTTGGATTCATTCAAATTGATAATATTATTAACAGCTCTAATATAAATAATCAATTTCCAAGTATAGATATTAAAAACAATAATATTTTAATAAATAATATTCAAATTGAACCAATATTTAATCAATATTATCAATATTATAAATTTAAATCAGGCTATTTTTTAATAGATATAAATCCAATTTATAGCAGAACTACTGCTGGTATATTTCAAAATTCTATTATATATAATGATGCTAATGTAAATATCGAAGATAATTTATTGAGATTAACTAAAATAGAAATTAAAAATTTAAGATTTATTTATAAATTAAATATAAACTCGAATTTAATTATTATAGCAGATATTTATCAACAAAATAATTTAAATGTAGATACATCTGAAAGTATAATAGCAAATATTTCTAATCAAATAATTGGTAATTATAATTTACCATTAAATAATTATAGCAGTTCTACAGAAAAAATAAATTATATTATAATTATTTCAATTTCAATTATTGGCTCTATATTTTTATATTATATTTTTAAAAGAAAAAAGAAATTCTCACTTTAAAATACAATTTATTTTTTAAAAACAACTTATTTTTTTTTTAATTTACTTATTAAACGTAGTAAATAATTTTTTATTTTTATTTTTTTTATTACACCATGATAGTATAAAGGCTTCTTGGCATATTTTAATTTCATTTTTATTCAACATTATTAGTCAAAATTTTATTAATTTCTTCAATCATATTAAATATTTGTTTCCCTTTATCTGTTATATAAATAATTTTATTATAATTTGCATCGAGTTTTATTAAATCATCTTTACTTCTATAGAATTCATTAGGATGTATTTTTCGATTTTTCAGCATTCTAAAAAATTCAGTTTTGGAATATTCACCGTTCATCAATACAGATAAAGATTTTTCAAATCCTTTTTTTCTAAATACTCTAAAAAATTCAGTCATTATTTATCACTTTTTTTTAATTTTAAAATTTTAATAGATATTTATAAATATCTATTTAATAAATAAATTTTTAAATATTAAATTATTATTAATATAATAGAGGTATTTTATTATGAATAAACAAAATAAACCATATCAACCTGTAAGATTTTGCCCTGATAATCCTAAACATCAAATTACTTTAATTTATATACTTTATGTATTGTTATTTATTAGTTCTTTTTTAATTGGTATATTATATTATAAGGAATATCTTAAAAATAATAATATTAATCCAGATACTAGCTTATTAAATGAATATAAAAGTAAATTTAAAATGAAATTAACAACAGAATCTACATCTATTACAAAAAATATTAATAGTAGTTCTAAAAATGCTAATTTATTGATTAATCCTTTAGAGTATGATATTCAATTTGTAAATATTCATATTAATATATTAAATAATATTGAATTATATTCAGAAAATTTACATTTTTGGAACGAAAGCCTTAGTAATGATGGATATTGGATGCTTCAAAATAGATATAGTGGTGTTCCTATATATAATCCATATAATGAAAATTGTTTAATTTTAAAATTTCAAATATATATTGAAAGATTTTCAAATTATTCTACAAATTTATATTTCTATTTTACACCATCAATTCAAAATGAGGCCCACAATTTTGAACCAACACCAAGAAATGAAAGTGAAATTGAAAATTATTTTTTAAATATGGTAACTATAGATTTAGAGCCTGGAACTTATTGGTATGAATTTATAAGTTCTCCTATTAATTTGAATCCAAGTGAAACATATAATAATACTTGGTTTTTCTTAATTAAAACAGATAACGCAGCTACACAATTATTATTAAAATCTGGATTATCAAAAAGTCCAATTTATTTTTATTCTAGTGGATGGTCAATTTATGAACATGATGGTATGATAAATTATACAATAAGTCCAATTTCATCAATTACTCCTAGAATTTTAATAAATAATACATTAAATAATTATTCTGTAAATTATGATTATTATTGGAATTTTAATATGAGTAGAATCGATGAAAAATATATTAATCTAATATTTAATATTGAAAATTGGGGAAATTGGAGTATTACATATGATTATAATGTTACATTTATTCAGACTATTTATGATGTTGAGTTAGTATTATTACAAAAAAATGATGAATCAATTTATTTAAAATTTGTAAATCAACTTTTTTTACAAGTATATATACCAAAATATATTACATATATAATACCTAGAGATTGGAATGTTATAACAGTGAAGTATAATTATGATAATCTTAATTATACAGAAACTATAGATAGAGAATATAAATACATTAATTGTTTAGCAAATAGAGGTTTATATGAATTTTATATTTACATTGAATTTTAATAGGTGATAATAATTTTAATTCCTAAAAAAGTAAATAAAGTAAAATATATATATTTTTTATATGTATTAGTCATTATTTTATTTTCTTCAACATTATTATTGTATTATAAAAATTTTATATTAATACCTAATAGTGAAAATGCTTTCAAAACAGAATATAAAAACAACTTTAAAATGAATTTATTATTAAATTATGAAAATATTTCAAATCTTTATAATACGACTAATCCAAATTTTGCTTATTATCCGATTTATAATCCTGATAATTTAAATATAGCATATGCAACCGTAAATATTACTAAAAGTAATATAATTGTGTATTCAAATGAATATGTAGTAGAGCCATCACCTAGTTATGATATGTTTTATGAAGATTATATTGCATTAAAGATTTATATTAATTTTGATGTAATTTGTAATTTATCTAATTTTAGATTATATATTTTAAAAAATTATGAAAATGAAACTAATATTAGTATTTATTTAACACCAGCAATAAATATTAGCAATAATGCTTATCCAATTAATATAACAGAACTTAATGATTATTTTTTAGAAAATATTTCACTTAATCATAGTGGTTATCAATGGATAGAATCAATTAATAATATTACTTTAAATTCACAAAATACATATAATAATACTTGGTTTATTATTTTATATATAACCGAAGAAATACCACATGATTTTTCTATTTGTGGTAAATATATGGATGATTATATAACATTTAGATATTATAATAATAGTTGGCTTCCATCAAGTTATAAACCAACTATGAAATATATATTAACACCATTAGATAATAATATAATAATTAAAGTTAAAAAAGAAGGACAATATGAACTACCTGATATTGAAACAGATGAATATAAATATTGGGTTTTATATCCAGATAATCGTATTGATTTTTTAATTTATTGGGATAATTATAGTATAACTGATATAACCTTTAATATAATATATAATTCTATAATATTTAATACAGATGTTTCAATAATAAAAAAAACCGAAACTTATGTTTATTTAAAATTTATTAATCAAATTATTATTAATAATATTTATACGATTAGTAGTATTTATTATCAATTACCTATAAAATGGGATATATTATCTATTAAGATAAATCAAATTAATGTAGAATATAACGAAACTTTAGATTATAATTCATTAACTAAAATTATTGTTTTAAATGAATATAGAAATAATGCATTATACGAAATATATATATATGACGAATTCTAAAATAATAATATGAGAAATTTTAAAAACTTTTTTTATTACATAATTTTAATTACACCTATTATAATTATATTAAATTCATATATAACAGATTTAATTATTTTTAAGATTTTTACATCACCAGAAATTATACAATTTACTTATGTGGGTATTGAATCTTATTTATTAATTATAATTAATATATTTCTAATACCATATATTATTATTTTTATTGGATTAATTATAATGATAATAATAATTTCATACGAAAATTTAGATATAAATAAAGTTTTTAAATTTTCATTGATAGCATTTTTTATTTCTATTTGGCTCCATTTTGTAATTGTATTGGTTTATATAAATTATAATTGTTCTCAAATTATTAATAATATTCAAAATTCTAATAATACAGACTTTTTATCAAATTTAGGATTATTTTTATTAGACTCATATAAAAAAATTGGAAATAAACTTTATTTACTTGCTTTTTATGTAATAATGAAAAATTCATCTTATAAAATACCAATTATTAAATTTGACCAATATATTATTTTTGTATATATAATTTTATTTATCTATATATATATAAATATTTATCAAGATAAAATATTATTAAAAAAGAAAATAAAAACACAAAAAATATATATATATATTTTATTAATTCTAATTATTTTACCAATTATAAATGCAATTCAATTTTGGAGTTATCGATTATCTAATTATTTAAATTGGAACAAATTCAATGAAAATTCAACTATAAATATCTATAATAATAATCCATTTAATTCAATAGAAATAAAAAATAATACCAAAACTGAAAATATTGGTTTTATTAATGAACTCAATTTAAATTTTAGTAATTCATTTAATAAATATGAATTATATACATTAGAGAATATTTATAATATAACAATAAATAATAATATACAACCATTAAATTTTTCAATAGTTTTTAAATTTAGCGATAATCCTATTTATTATAATGTATTTGAATCGAACTTTTTTCATATACTAGTGGAACCTAATACAACAATTAACGGATATAATACAGATGGTTTTATACCAAAAAATGCATCATCTTTTTGGAGTTTTATTAATGCATACTTAATAGCATATAATAGTAAAGAAAATAATTCTTATGCTTTTTGTTTATCAAATACTATAAAAAAACAAGAAGAATTTATATACATTAATGAAAATATTGGATATATAAAAAGTTTAGTTCAATATGTAAATGATGCTGGTGAATTTTATAATATCGAGGGAACCATGCAAATAATGTTGCCTATTGATTTATCATATTCACCAATTTATAATTTAGTTAGAACTAATACACAAGAGATTTATACTTATAATTATTTATCAGCTCCATTAAATGTATTGAATGGATATAAAAAATTTACAGGTTATGCAAATTACATAATTTTAAGAATTGAAATTAAAAAAGATATAAATGCTAGTTTTTTAAATAATTCATTTTATATTTATTTGAATGGATTAATTATTGGAAAATCAACACCATTTTATATTGTAATTAGAAATATTATTATTTTTGATTCATTCTATATATTAATTTTAATTTTTATATATAGAAAAAAAATAAAAAAGAATGCTCTTAGGATCCAGAAATATTGTACTTAACATTATCGATATTAAATATAATATAATCAATAGTTCCAACATTATTTTCAAGTGTTCTTCTAAATTGAATTTTTTCAATTATAATATTAGTTGTATCAAGATAAAATAAAAATCCAATTGTAGATTCATCATTATATATTTTTAGTTTTATATCGATAAATCTATCTCCTTCTTCAAAAAAATAAAACTCTAAATATGTTCCATAAAAATGATGACCATTATAATCATAATCAAAAGTTATACTAAAATAAGTAAAATATAATGAAAAATATTCTTTAAATGAAATTTTATTTCTGTAACCATTTATAATATTGTATTGTATATTATTGCCAGAAAAAAAATCTGATGTAGCAAATATTTTTTGATATTTACATTGTTCATAAACGCTATTTCTTATTGTAAAATAATTAAATTCAAAATTATTTATTGATACATTATTTGATTCAAATCCAAAATTCATTTCTTTAAATATTGTATTTTCAAATGAAATATTATATGTTTTTAATTTTATTGGATTAACCAATATAAAATTAGATATAAATAAACCAAATATAGAACCAAGAATTATACCAAAAATTAATTCTATATATGATGAATTTTTAATTTTTTTTTTTTTAAAAATTAACATTTTATCACCTTTAGATTAATAATGTCCCATTTAAATTGTAATTAACATTATTAATATTTATTAATAATTCAACATTATTAGTATTATCAACATTTAACCCTAATATTTTTAAATTAATATATTGATTATTTGATATAATTTTTAATAATAAATCATTTAGTTTTAAATTTTCAGATTCTATAGGTCCCACAGCACCACAAACTGCAAATCCATAACTATAATCAAAATTTTGTGTTATTAAAACTCCAATAATTTCAAACATAAAACTATATTTTATCATTTCAAAACTAGTAGTTGTATTTTCTATTGTTAAATTTTCAGCAGTATAATTACTTCCAATATAGTCTAAGAGTTTATCTGAGGAAATACCTAAAGAAAAGGATTTTGTATATCTATATTTATTTATTGAACTATTTAAAAGTTCATAGAGATAAAAATTTTTTATATCATTATAATTCTCATTAGGAGCAATTGAATAAAATTCCAAATTTAAATTAATTAAACAATATGAATAATTATAATAATCAATTGTTGAATTATATACATAAAAATTACTAATTTCAATATCCAATCTAGAAAATTTCTGATTATTAATTATTGTAGTTATATAAATAGATGTTAAAATAATAGAAAAACTTAATATAAATGATATTAAAAAAAATAATCCAGTTCTTTTTTTCATATATTAATAGAAAAGTAAAAAATATTTAAATATTATTAAATTTATTTAAATTCTATGTCAATAAAAATATTTAATATATAAATTAATTTTTTTATTAATTTATATTGAAAAACAAATCGATGTATCAATTTTCACTTTTTTGAGTAAAAAATGTTGGAGAATATTTAAATACTATTATATATATATATATATATAAATATAAAATAAAAATGGTGAAAAAAAATGGAGGAAATAAATAAAATTTTATGTATAATAAATTCTTCTTTTTCATCAGGTATGGTCCCTGCATTACTTTTTAGAGGTCCTGCAGGGACCGGAAAAACCCTGATGAGTGAAAAAATAGCTGAAATTCTTTCAGCTAAATTGTATTTTTATCAGTGTTTTAAAAACACTGATGAAAATGCACTTCTTTTTAATTATATCCCCGATGAAAATACAACATCGGGAATTAAATTAATTGAAGGGAAAATAATATGTGCTTTAAAATCATCTATAACAAACAAAACAGTGCTTGTTATAGATGAATTTGATAAGACATCACCATCGTGTGATGCCTTTTTTCTGGATTTAATCCAGAAATGTAGAGTAAGCACTCCAATAAAGGAGTGCGAAGATATCATTGGATGTAAAGAAAATTTAGTAATAATCTTTACATCCAATGATATGAGAGAATTTTCGGAACCCTTCATGCGAAGGGTTTCCGTTGTAAAGTTTGAATATTTCACTGCGGATTATATTCGCAGTGTAATATTCAAAAAAACCAAGTGTGAAGAGCACTTGGATTTATTAGTCCAAGTGTATCTTGACACTTTAAATTCAGGGATTCGTGTTGCTACAATCCCTGAATTATTAAATCTACATTCTTATTTACATATAGCATCTCATACTCAATCTTTAAGTTGGGATGAGATGCTATATACTTTTATAGTAAAGGATGATGATTCCTTTGAGTTATTCAAGGAATATGTATCATCCAGAAAAATAAAAATTAAAGAAAAGGAAAAGGAAAAGGATGACAAGTTGTTCAAAGCTTACAATGTTACAATTAACAACATTGATGACAACGATAACGATAATAACGACGAAAATAACAACGAAAACGAAAAAATACCATATTTAAAAATAATAAAAAGGATTAAAAAAGAAGCTCCAATTAGCGAAGATAAACCAGTTGCTTGTTACATTAAAAATAATACAGAGAACATTACAAAAATGGCATTGACATATGATCCTTCAGATTCAATAAATAAAATTGAAAAATGGACTATACATAGAGATTTCATAACAAGATCTGCACCCATTTTTTTATATTCAGATCTGCTTGAAAGACTTGAAACAGTTGAATACATATATGCAAGGGGACCTATCTTTTGCAGTGAAAAAACATTAATAGAAATATTACGGTGTTTAATAAAGAGTTATAATTTTACAGTGGAACAGTGGATGAAAAAAGAGTACTTAATAAAGAACAAAGACGACATAATATTAATCAAAAGAAAAAAATATAGAAACATTTTATACTATGATGTACACATGAACTATAAAAACATTGAAACTTTTAAAAGATTCATGGAGCAAATCAATAATGACTTTGGATTTGGGAGATTTATTCATAAAAAAATAGAGAACTATATAATTATTAATTCATTTATACATTATAACATGGATTTCATTGAACACATAGCTAAAAAATACAATGTTAAAATTAAAAAACAAGAACACGAATGGCCTGATATTGAGATAAATAACGATCACATAACAATTTTATACAATAATAAGATTTTGCCTAAAAATATTTATGATTACTTCATTAACAATGAGAAACTAATGAAACATGGGAAATTACAAATATATTCTTATGATGATGGTTTCGAAGATTACTTAGATATGCTTTCTTCAAACATAGATATTATAGGTGATGTTATATTTGATGGAATAAATGGTGATTTTTCTATTGATTACATTGATAACATAAAAAAATTTGTAATTTATTTAAATAAATATGAAAAGGAAAACTATGAGAAAATTAACAAAAAGGAATTAATAGATCAATTAAAAGAAAGGTGTAAAAAAAAATGAAGATCAAAAAAATTACTTTAAAACATAAATATCAGCCGTTTCAGGAAAATAAAAAAAATGAGAACGATGAAAATAATAAACATATAGAAGAAGAGAAGAAAGAATTGGTTGAAAATTTAACCAATTCATCTGAAGATTTTCATGGTGGAAATGAAGATACAAAATCTAAAATGCAAAGTAGCAATACTAATGAGAACGATAATTCTAATGATTCAAATGATAGCAATAACTCCAACAATAACAACAACAACAATAATTCCAACAATAACAACAACAACAATAATTCCAACAATAACAACAACAACAATAATTCCAACAATAACAACAACAATAATTCTAACGATAACAATAACAATGATGACAATTCTAATAAAAACAATGATAATTCCAATGGAGGTAATGGTAATTCTAATGAAAACAATGATGAAGATAATGATTACGAAGACAATGAAAATAATGATGATTACGAAGACAATGAAGATAATGATTACGAAGACAATGAAAATAATAATGATTACGAAGACAATGAAGATAATAATGATTACGAAGACAATGAAGATAATGATTACGAGGACAATGAAAATGATAATGAAGATGATGAAGATGATTACAATAATAACAATGAAGGCAAATTCAACAAAAATAAAGTTGTTAAACTAAAAAAACTCAACCAATTAAAACAAATAAAACAATTATTCTATAACACCATTACAAATATAGCAATGGAGAAATCAGAAGAAGTACTTGGTGGGACAGAAAAATTATCGATAAAACAATTATTAAAACGAAACCTAAACCGTTCAATTCAATTAAAACAATGTTACATTGATATAAAAAGAGAAAACATTTATTTAGTATTAGATACATCAGGTTCAATGGAATGGTGGAGCAAAAAATTGGAAATGATTTCTGATTTATCGATAAAACGAAAAGATATTGAGATCATAGAAGCGCCCAATTTTGATATTTCATTTAACAATTACAACGATGGAAAAGCAATTTTCATAGAAAAGCAAAAAGATTTATCTGATAAAACATTCATTTTAGTAGGCGATTTCGATGGTGGCAATTTTGTGTATGATTTACAGAAAAAAAATGCTAATGTTGTCTGGTTATGCCCTGAAGATCGATACGAAGATACACTTGAGCATGACTGGAATGAACATTCATTAGATGAAATAACAAAAACAAAAAAAGTACAATTCTTTAGAACAATAAAGCTAAGAGATTTAATTACAGCATTAAAAAAAATTGAAAAATTTTATTAATTTTATTTTTGATTAAATTTTTTGGAGTATAAATTTTAGAAAAATTCTCATTTTCGGATTTTATCGGAAAATTATTGCCCGAAAAAATTTATAAACTCCAAAAAACTAAAAAGCTCTCTTTTTTTCTATTTTTGGATCAAAAAAACAAAAAACTCAAGTAAATTGAAAGAATAATTCATATTATAAATATAACCATATAGGAATGTTAAACCTTTTAGGGAGATGTTATTATTGCTCCAGTAAGAGTATATCAGAAGAAAATTGCAGTTGTAACTAAAATTGCTACAAAATTTTTATTTTCAAAAGATTTTATCGTATTAAGGAAGAAAAATGAAATAAATTTACTAGATTCGTTTGCTTTATTCCATTTGTTGAGACAAGATGAAAATATTAATAGATTAGAACAATTATCCTCTACTGGAAAAAGTGGCTATCCTAAAATTAAAAATAAACAAAGTATATTAAAAACCGAGTTTTATAAAACCAAGATCTCTCTAAAAGAATTACAAGAAATTGTAGTTCTTTACGATGAAATATATAAGAAAATCTTCATTAATCTTGAAGAAAAATAAAAATTGAAATATTAAAAAAGTCTATTACAAAAAAAAGAATATTGGAACCAAAAAACTTTTACGCAAAAATTCAAAAAAAGCTTTTCAATTTTGTTCTAAAAAAAAAAGATTATAAAAATATTTATATAAAAATAAAAAAAAATTTATTTAGAAATATAATGCGGTTCTTTGCAATGATAACAAACAGCTTTTTCTCGTCCAACTTCTAGTGCTTTTTTTAAATATGATGATGGAATAGGTATTTTTATTGCTATTAATTCTCCTTTTTCTTTATTTATTTCTTTAATTCTATATATATTCTGCGTGAAAAGACCATGTATATAATTTGTTTCAATAATATAATCATTAACTTCAACCGGAATTAATGCATGCTCTCTACAGGCTAATGGCCCTTTAGTATAAACCTCTTCAGCAGTTTTTCTATCACCATAATTATCTGTTATGATTACAGAATAACCAGTATTACTGTATCCACCTCCTTTTTCATACATTGCAGGAGGATCTGTAGTAACAAGATCAAATACTTTTTCAATTGGACCATATTTTTTTTGTGGACAAGATTCTAAATCCATTTTTTTAACCTCTTATTTAATTTTAATATATATATAAAAAAAATAATATTTAAATTTTACTTAAAAAAAAATAAAATATTATTTTATAGAAAAATTGCTTGGGATGTCATATTTATTATTTGATTATTAAATTTTGCTATCATGTAAGAATTTTCTTCATCTTCACAATCTATATATATATAATTTATTTCCAAATGATTATCTAATGTTTTTATTATTGTTGTTAAGTTATCAGTTTCAATTAAATCATTATGTTCATCTATAAATGACATTATGAATTCAGCAGCTTTATCAAATGAAACCATTACATCATAATCATTATAATCATTAGTTTCATTAGATAATTTTATGTATATTCCAGGAATGAATGCCCTAACAGATTTATAATCGATAACATAATTAAAATCAAGATTTGAACCATTAGTATATCCATACATAAGAATTGATATACACATAAAAGCTTGATTTCCAATTAAATTTTCCATAAGTTCTCCATCTGATTTATTCAAAGAACCATGAGTTTTTATATAATTTACAATAGCATCAATTTGTTGTTCATCAAATTCCCAAGAATTCATCTGTAATACATCAATATTAAAATCATAATGTTTTACATTTGGTTGCCAAGAAACTTTTATATAAAATTCATCTGAAAATGTAATTCTAATTCCATTGATATTATCTTCCAATGTTTTCAATTCTTTATATTTCATTCCATAAATTAGCGATGCTACTGAAATACCTATAACTAAAGATATTACCAACCAATTTTTCCAAGTTTCTTTTATTGGTCTTTTAATAAAAGAGGGGCATTTTTGTTGTGTTACCATATAATCACCTATTTATTTTTAATAAAAAAACAAATTTAAACTTTTACTAAATTAATTTTTTTACTTTTTTTTAATAAAAATAATTTAAAATATTTAAATAAAACTATAATTATATAAAAATAAAAAAATAATTAAAAAGGAGGTTAAAATTTTTAAACACCCTTATGGATAAAGAAGAATTTTAATTAATTCTATTTAATATTTTTTTAATACACTCATTTTTATCATTAATTAATAAATTAATTTTATCTTTAAATTTAATAATATTTGGATTACTAGCAATAGCCATTTTTACTAACATATTATTATCATTAAATAAAATATTATAATCATCAAATTTTGTAGCATTAATATTTTCAGCCACAAATATTCTAGTTATTACATCATTATCATAAAAAAATTTCTTATATTCTTCAAATTTTGTAGCATTTGGATTAGATGCTATAAATCTTTTTACTAATATATTATCAATATTAAATAATTTTTTATATTCCTCAAAATTTACAGCATTTGGATTTTTTGCTACATACATTAAAACAAATGGATCCTCAACATAAAATAAATTTCTATATTCATCAAATTTTACAGCTAATAAATTTGATGCAATATTGGATAATATATATCTATTTTTTTCATTAAATAATGTTCTATATTCATTAAATTTTGTAGCTCCTTTATTACTAGCAATACAGACTTTAATTAAATCATTATTTTCATCAAATAAAAATTTAAATTCATTAAAATTTGTAGCATATTCATTATTAGCAAGTTGAATTTTTATAGATAAATCAGATATTTTAAATAATATTGGAAATTGAGGTAATTCTGAAATTATTTCTATATCTCGTTTTATTAATTTTCTTAAATAAGATTTATAATTATCCTTTTCAAAAAATACAAAAATACTCGGTTTTAAAATACAAATAGCATATTTTAATTTTTCATATTTATCATCAGTTAAAATTTCTGAATTATCATCTATACTCTGCAATATTGTAATAAAATTAGCATCAATGTATGATTGCGATTTAACATTTTCATAAACTGACTGCTTATTTATGAAATTAACAAATTCATAAAAAAACTCTTCTTTTATTAATGATAAACTTTTTAATAAAAAACTCGATATTGGAACTATAAATCTATAATAATTTTCAATTTCGGATTGAATTTCTAATGATTTAATTCCAAAATTTGATATTCCTTCAACCCAGCTTTTAAACGCAAATATTCTCTCTTCTAATGATAAAAATATTTCATTATTTCTATTTTCTAATGATACAATTTCAAAACTTCTAATTACTAAATCTTCTGTATTATACTTTATTAAATCTTCAATATTAGTATTGTAAATAGCAGTATGAATACAATATAAATAAAATCTTTTAATTACTTCTCCAGTTTTTAAATCAATTTGTTTTAAAACTAAAAATTGTTTATTAGTTTTTTCATTTATTAATGCTGTTAAAAAAACATCATCATAAATAAAAGGATAATCAAATTCCATAAATAATATATTTTAATGAAAATTTTTAAATATAAAGATAAAAATTTATTATATATGAATAATTTTAAAAAGTTACTAAATTCTATAACAATTGAAGAACTAAAAAGAATTTGTAATGTTTATGGAATTTATGGTTATTCTAAATATAAAAAAAAGAACGAATTGATTAATTTTATATTAACAGCAACTACTAAAGAGGAACAGGATAAAATTTATATTAAAGAAAGAAAACAAATAATAAATAAAATCTTATCTATGGCTTATAATTTAATAATCTTTAATGATAAGCTAGAAAAAATAACAAATATTAAATTCAAATGTGAAAACAATGTATTTATTTTAACGATGTTATGTTCTGGTTTTGTAGGAAATTGGGATATTAATACTGAATTAAAAATAGAAAATAACGAAATAATAGAAAATTGTAATTGTAGAATTGGTATAAATAATGGATTATGCAAGCACTTAATGATTCTTTATATTATAATTTGTCTTAATTATGATATATGTAATTTACCTTTAGATATTACGAAAAATGAAATATTAAAATTTGAGCCTATTATTTCTAATTTTCAATTATATATTAATTTAAAAAATTCGGATCCTACTATTAAATTTGAAGATAATTATTGTTATTATATAAATAATTTAGCATTATTAACAACTTGGATTTCACCATTCACATTAAAACAAGATGAAAAATTTGAAATATTTATTGATTCAATATCATTAGATAATAAATTAAAACAACATGTTACAAATAGAATAATTGATCCATTAAAAAAAGGAGAAAAATCATTAAGAAAATTAAAAATAGATAATTATGGGATCCTATATAAGATATTTTGTGATAATAAATTAAGAAATAAAATTTTAAAAACTTATATTGAATATTTAAATGAACAACCTAATATATCAGATTTATATGAACTTTTATATGAGAATATTGATGAAAATAAAAATAAAAATCCACTAATTTTGGATTGTTGAACTTAAATTTTTTAATCTTCTTTCTATTTCTTTAAATTCTATAAATGGTAAATCCCTTATATCGAATAAAAATGTTTCATTGCTTATAAAATCTATATCATCAGGTGTAGATCTAACTATTTTTTTAATATCTAAATCATAAATATATTTTACAAAATCATTTTCAAATAATATCGTTCCACAATGAATATAAATATTTTCATTTTTAAACAATTCATTAATTTTATTAATATAAAAATTAATAATCGCACTGCTATGATCTTTTTTTACTCCATATTTAAATAATCTAAAAAGAATCCAAATATGTTTTTCTTCAGAAAATATATATAAAACAGGACACCAATTTAAATATATTAAATTACACAATTCACTAAAAATATCTGTTATAACTCTAGCATTAACACAACTTTTTGAAGTTGATATATTATATAATTCAAGATAAATATTCTCAATTTGTTTAATTTTTTTTATATTTTTTCCTTTTCGTAGACTCATATGTATATAAAAAAAAGTATAATATTTAATTATTTACATTTTAATTTTAATCTTTCTTCTGGATTAATAATTTCCAATTTCTTTCTCATATACCATTTTTTAAATTTAGGTGTTAGTTTTATTCGATATTCATATTCATCTTCATTAATATCAAGTTGATCTGATGGTTCTATTTTAATTAAATCATCGTTCTTTAATATATCTAATGTAATATAATCAGTAATTGTATTTATACATACATTATCTACTTCATATTCTTCATCTTCTGTCCAGGGTCTATTAAGCTTACAAATAATATAATGTGGAAAATCACTATAATCTTTTCTTTTTAGTTCATCTTCGATTTTTTTTATTTTATCTTTAATTTCATCTTTATTAACAACTTTTAATTTTTTTTCTACAGAACAACTCATAATTAATCACCTATAAATTCTTGTTTAAATTCATATGTTAGTTCTATTCGATATTCATATTCATCTTCATTAATATCAAGTTGATCTGATGGTTCTATTTTAATTAAATCATCGTTCTTTAATATATCTAATGTAATATAATCAGTAATTGTATTTATACATACATTATCTACTTCATATTCTTCATCTT
>Ga0207433_10000702_pt1 | contig 75949 bp, 64 predicted proteins | sample YelNatPaOPGAMG01_FD_187559 | JGI IMG/M metagenome (GOLD analysis project Ga0207433, IMG submission 187559) | Hot spring thermophilic microbial communities from Obsidian Pool, Yellowstone National Park, USA - OP-RAMG-01 (SPAdes) (version 3) | ecosystem: Environmental > Aquatic > Thermal springs...
TTTTCCATATTTATAGTATAACCAAGAAAGGAGATTTTTCAAGTACTTTGTAGCATTAAAAATTCACCAAATAGGTGCAATACTCATTTGTCGCAAAGTGGCTTCAGTATTGCATTTTATGCAATTTTAAATTCCTTATCGCAGGATTCGGGTTATAAATATTTTGACGACCAGCAACCTGCTGAACGCTACTGGAATTGGCTGGAAGAGATATGTGCAAGTATAGGAATTTGAAAAATTCCTATACTTTCAATAAATTAAAAAGGGACCCCTCACCTTAATCCTCTCCCCGTTTTAACGGGGAGAGGGAAGGGTGAGGGGCAGGGTTTCAGGGGTGAAACCCCTGATTATGTGCGGAAATTTATAAAATAACTGTTCAGGGAGGTTCAATCTATTTTAAGGTATAGGAATTTGAAAAATTCCTATACCTAATAACGAAACTTTTCATTATGAAAAGAGATCAAACAAAAGATATATCAGGAGTAAGTGGAATGCTCTGGAGAGCGCGCAAACTTTTGGGAACCCTCACCTTAATCCTCTCCCTTAAAAAGGGAGAGGGAAGGGTGAGGGTTGAACGGGGTTTCAGGGGAAGAATTCCCCTGAAGTATGTTCTGCAAAGGGAGAAGAATACCGGGTATGTTTTGAATATCTTGCGTAAAACTGGCTGGATATTCCAGAATTTAATTATCTGGAAAAAGAAAACATCGGCCGTGCCTTGTGATTTTAGATTTTCAAAACATTACCAGATTATCGTGTTTTCTACAAAGATTGAGAAACCGGCAATTTTTAACAAATTGCGCGTTGACCTTCCGATTCCACCCGGTTATAGATACGAACGAATAAATGGTGTATATGTCGCCGATATCTGGGATGATATTAGAGAATTAACTTCTGGATATTTTGCCGGTGATGAGGCAATTCGTGATGAAAGGGGTCATCGTATTCATACCCAGCAATCACCTATTGCATTGCTGTTAAGAATAATTCTCGCCTCAAGTTTACCTGGTAATACAGTATTTGACCCCTTTGCTGGTACCGGGACGACTCTGGTTGTTGCTCATCAATTAAAATGGAATGCAATTGGTATTGGTATTGTAAATGGTTTCCAGACAAAGTTATTTGATTACAATTCATCCCTTGAATCACTCGTTATAAATTCGGTTGGAACTAACCTTGCGTATATAGACAATCGGAGGGAAGCAAAGAAAAGATACAGATTTGACCTATGGAGAGATTTGAAAAAACAATTTAGAACAAGAAATGAATTCATAAATTGGGTTAAATCCCAGAATATTAGCGAACGATTACTATATTCAAAATCAGAGCAATTTCCTGACTTTATATTTAAGGTAAAAAGAGCAAACAAATCAAACTTTTAGAATAAATGAAAGTAAATATGTTAAAATTCATTTTAATCGTTCTTCTCCTCAAAATATCTTTTGCCCAGGAGGTCTTTTTAAGGCTTACGGACTATGCCGGGGGTAAGACCAATCTGGTGATAGAACCTTTTGGTGTTCAGGGAACACCGGATTTTGTAACCAAAATTAAAAATATTGAGTCAATAATAAAATATGACCTGGATTATTCATTATACTTTGAGATATATCCTGATACCGGGGCACTAAAAGGGAATCCACAAAAGAGTGGGGTGATAATCAGGGGAATAGGGAGAGAACCCAATATAACCATCAGTTTGATTGACTTTGAATCAAAACAGAAAGTCGGTGAAATCACAACCCCATTTAGCGGCGAGTTGAGGCATTTTGCCCATCAGATTTCGGATAATATCATTGAGACACTAACTGGAGAAAAAGGCATTGCCACAACAAAGATTGTCTTTTCATATCGCTCAGGCACGGGCAAAGAACTTGCAATGGTTGATTATGATGGCTACAATTTTACACAACTTACAAAAAATAATAATTTCAATCTCTTCCCCTGCTGGGCACCGGAGGGAAACCGAATATTATATTCTACATACATAAAAGACCGACTCAATCTCAATCTCCTTGACCTTAATCAGAAAAATCTTACCATCATCTCCACCCATTCTGGCTTGAATTATGCACCGGACTGGTCACCGGATGGCACAAAAATCGTTCTGACATTAACCAAGGATGGTAATGCAGAAATTTATCTATTGGATTTAGAAACCAGGGAGCTCCATAGACTCACCAATAACCGTTCAATTGACTGTTCACCGGTCTTTTCGCCAAATAGCCGTGAGATTGCATTTGTCTCTGACCGTTCAGGGATGCCCCAGATTTATATAATGGATATATATGGTGGTAATGTCCGGCGCTTGACCTTCCACGGTGATTATAATACATCTCCAGCCTGGTCTCCAAGGGGTGATTTAATTGCCTATGTATCAAGACAACAAAACTACTCCCAGCAGATTTGTGTCACTGACCCATATGATTTTCAGCCGATTCAATTGACATTTGAAGGTAATAACGAAGAACCTTCCTGGTCACCGGATGGTCTGCATATTGTATTTATTTCCAATCGCACCGGCCAGTATGAATTATGGACGATGAACTGGGATGGCACAAGACAGCGCAAATTGACACAGGGGCTTGAAACCTATGCCCCGGACTGGTCACCAATATTAAAATAGGTGCTAAAGACAAATATAAGACGAATACTAATAATTGTCTTGTAAATAATTTGACATAATAACAAGAACATACCTCAGGGGCTTTGTTCCTGAAACCCCTACGGACAGGGCCAAGGTCTGTCCCTACAATTTGGATTGACCGCACTTGTGCGGTCATGACACCACAAGTGGTATCATTCCAATGTTTTCGTAGGGACAACCTTTATGGTTGTCCGTTTCTTTTCTATAATGAGAAATTTCATTATTAAGTATAGGAATTTTTCAAATTCCTATACATTGGATTCAAACGGCTAAAAACGGATTAAGACAGAATAAATTCCAAGCACCAAATTCCAAACAAATTCAAAATCAGAAATTCCAAACTATTACCCCGGTTCACGGTAAATTTACCTCCACTTCGTAAGTGGAGGTAAGGTTTTAAAAACATAGCCAAAAAGTTATGAAATTTCATAGACTTTTCACCTCCACTTACGAAGTGGAGATTGGGCAACCACATTTATCTATCAGATGATATAGTTAGATAGAAATTAGTTAATCTGTTTTGTTGTTCAACATTTCAACTTGAGCCCCCTTACTTTCTTTACCCCTTCTTGTTGCCTTTTAGCCCTCTTTAGCCCGGATTATTCATCCTAAAAGTCATTGCGAGCCCCCCGAAGACGGGCGAAGCAATCCCATCTGTTCTTATGAGTTACCATTGAGAACTCCTCGCAATGACAAAAAGAAAAAAACAGAGTGCCCCCTCACCCTTCCCTTCTTTTTAGTAGAAAAAGTAAAGAATAACAAGTAGCGAAAAAATAATTAAAATTCTTTCTACTCGCTACTTTCTACTCGCTACTGACAATGGCGCAAATCTGCTTTAGGATTGCATTTGAACGAAATTTACCAAAAATAGTATGGATAATTCGGGTTAGAACTTTTCAAGGGAAAATCCCCTTGATGATGTTCAGGTATAGGAATTTCAATAATTCCAATACTTCGGATTCAAACGGATAAAGGCAGATTAAAAACAGATAAAATTCTCCCTCATCCCTGACCTCTCCCCGTTTTAACGGGGAGAGGATTAAGGTGAGGGGCGGGGTTTCAGGGGCAAAGCCCCTGAAGTATGTTCTTGTATTGATGGCTGTTATTGAAGATCTCTTGGGGCGCCGACTTAGATTGGGAGACGAATTGCTGAAGGGTAAACTTACTTTTACTAAAAAAGTTCCAGATTCTTTTCAGGTAGTATTTGGAGGAAATCCAAAGCGGGGAGCGGTCAGGAATCTTCCCCCTTGACTTAAGTCTAATTATGAATATAATTTATAATAGATTTGGGGGTTCTTATGAAAAAGATGATGGTATTTTTCACAATTTTAATCACCCTTGGTCTTTCTCAAGAAATAGGAGCAAAGTATCTGATAATTACTAATGACATTTTTTATGATGCAATCCTTCCCTATGCCCAGTGGAAACATAAGATGGGCTTGCGGACAAAGATTGTCAGGGTGCCTTCAGAACTTGCCCAAAACTCCACTGCAATCAGAAACTATATTGTCAATGCCTATAACAACTGGCCGATAAAACCCGATTATATTCTTTTTGTTGGTGCCCCGAATTATCTCCCCTGGTCAATGACTTCTCCATATAGTGACAACAATTACACAAATATGGATGGCGATATCTATAACGAGATTCTCTCTGGAAGATTAACCGTGCACGATGCTAACGAGGCACAGACCGTGGTCGCCAAGATGTTGCGTTATGAGCGTTATCCTGACCTTACAGATTCAACCTGGTTCAGAAAGGGATGTCTGATTGCAAATGCCTATGGAAGTTATGGATATCCTGATGACGATTCTGCCCTTTATCGGTATGATATCTGGTATGTGGCGGGACTGATGAATGGTAACAGTTATATTAGAGTTGATACATTCTATGCCCTGAATGGTTATAATGCGACCTCAGTTGTAAATGCCACAAACAACGGCCGGGGATTTGTCCTTTATCGTGGTTCCGCGACCAATAACTGGTATTCGCCATTCAATGTAAATCCAGATGTCCTTAACAACGGTAATAAACTGCCCATTGTCATATCTGCAACCTGTGGGACATTAGGAACCGGTTCAAACCCAGCAACCGCGGAAAGGTGGTTTTTGACTGGAACCCCTGCCACCTTAAGGGGGGGCGCAGGCTATTTTGCCACCACTACAAGTGGCACAGGTCTTGCCTATTACAGAAGTGCAGTTGCCCGGGGATTTTTTGATGGTGTATTTTTATATAAGAGAAGAACCTTTGGCCAGGCCTGTGAGGATGGAAGGATAAGGGTCTACAATAATTATCCCAATTCTACAGGACTTAATGAATATCGTGGTTTTACAACAGTGGGAGACCCGGCGATGACCATCTGGACCGCAAAGCCAAAATTGATAACCGTCTCTTACGATACTATTCTTTTTGCAGGTATTGAAGAAACCCTGCAGGTAAGTGTAACATATCAGGGCTCTCCTGTAGAATCTGCTTATGTCTGCATTATGTTTGATACCTTAATCTATCAGACCGGCTGGACAGATGGCTCCGGTGTAATTACCTTTACATTCAATGCCCCCCAGCCCGGGATTATGGATGTTACAGTGACGGGAAGGAATTTATACCCATTTGAGGGCACGGCATCAATAGTTGTGAACAGTATCTGCTTGACATATCAGGATAACTTAATAGAAGATTCACTCGGCAACAACAACGGAACAATTGACCCGGGTGAAACGATTTTACTCTGGACAGTAATAAAGAATGTCGGTGGCGTTGTTGCCCATAATGTCAGGGCGATATTGAGAACAAGCGATACCCTTATTAAAATCACTGATAGTCTTTCTCTATATGAAAATCTTAATCCAGGAACTTCTGCCCAGGGGCTCAATCCTTTTGTCTTTACGGTCTCGCCAAAGACCCTTTCTCATCTCATTCATTTTGATTTGATAATGATGGATATTAACGATAGCACCTGGATTGCAAATTTTTCAGTGATGACCACTGGTTACAGTGGGGGTGGCAATGGAACAGGGCCTGACCCCTATGGATACTATATCTATGACGATACCGATACCCTTACCGGAAGGGCACCAAATTATACCTGGTTTGAGATTGCGTGGCCGTATGGGCCGGGAACAATCATCTCTGAAATAACCAATGAAGATGCTGATACAGTTACCCTACCTTTACCATTCAACTTCAAATTCTATGGTATAAACTATAATACCATCGGAATTTGCTCAAATGGCTTTGTGGAAATTGGTGGTGCAACCTATCCCTATAGTTATAATGACCCGATTCCCACGGCGGGCAGGGCAAAGCGGTTTGCTGCACCATACTGGGATGATTTGGACCCAAGCGATAATGGATATGGAGATATATATCGTTATTACGACCCGAACAATCACCTCTGGTATGTTGAATTCTATCAGGTTGCCCTGGGCTATGTTAGTGGCGCTTTACAGACCTTCCAGATTGTCCTGCGTGACCCAATGTATTATCCTACTCCGACCGGGGATGGGGAAATTCTCTTTTATTACAATAATGTCTCAAATGTCACAAGCAATACGGTTGGTATTGAGGATGAGACCGAGACCCGCGGCATTCAATATCTCTTTGATGGCAATTACGACCCGAATGCGGCACCGCTTGTCAATGGCCGTGCTTTATTGATTACCACAAAACCACCAATTAGTCAGCACTCACCCTGGATAAATTTAATGGACTGGACAATTGACGATTCCGCAGGTGGAAATAATAACGGTATCCCTGAACCCGATGAAACAATAAAGATTGTCATTTACATTAAAAATAATGGCGATACCCTTGTTGCAAATCTCAATGGAGTGCTTAGAGAAAGTTCTCCGAGCCTTTCGCTCCTTGATAGCATTGCGAATTTTGGCACCATAGAAATTGGCGGAACAGGCAATAACTCGGCTGACCCCTATCTTATCCAGATTGCCCATAACCCGGTTGATACATTTGTTGGCATTGGTGTCTATTTCACAGGCAATAATGGTAATTATGAAACCTATGCCTATCTTACCCTCCATATCCACGATGAAACCGGAATCAAAGAAAATGTCTTATCTGCTTCTCAAGTTTTGAGTTTGCAGATTTCTCCAAATCCATTCCGGAGTGCTACACGCATTAAATTCCAAATTCCAAATAAAAAAGCAGTTAGTAGTCAGTATCCAGTAGCCAGTATAAAGATCTATGATATCACGGGCAGATTGGTGAAATCTTTTAATCTCTCTACTTTCTCCTCTCTACTCGCTACTATTACCTGGGACGGCACAGACGGCCTGGGTCGTCGTTTGCCTTCAGGGGTTTATTTCATTAAGTTAGAATCTGATGAATTTAAGACGATTAAGAAGGCAATTCTGTTAAGGTAGATGTTTGACGATGCATTGAGGGAAAAGAATTTCTAAATAGGAGATAAAATGAAGTGCAAAAAAATCTCTCTTATTATGATTGCATTCCCGATATTTTTATTCGGTATCGGGAATGTAAAGAGACTTGAATACATTGACCCTTATGATGTCCCGATGACATCATATCAGGCCTGGTCAGCGAGGATTACAAAAGAATCTTTCTCAATCGGCGAAGTCTACCGGAGTAAAAATTTCAACTACCGCCTGCCGATGATTGATGTTGTGGTCTATGCCCCGCTCTATTCTTACATTACCGATTCTCTCAATACCTACATTTCCGACCTTGAGTTAGAGAATTACAGTGTTCGGGTTGATACTGTTCGTGGCTGGAATGCTATTTTATTACGGAGTCACCTTGCCGCGCTATTAGACAGTGAACTTGTTGGTGCTGTATTCATTGGCAATGTTCCAGTTGCCTGGTATGAATATCAGAGTGATGAGGGTCGCGAGGAGTTTCCCATTGAATTATACTTTATGGACCTAAATGGCACCTGGACGGATAGTGATGCTGATGGACTATTTGACAGCCATTCTGGAAATAAGGCACCCGAAATCTTTGTGGGCAGGATCAATGCCAATCCTATGACCTGGGGGAATGAAGTCTATCTTGTGAATAATTATCTATCCAAGATTCACAAATACCGAACCGGTGGTTATGGAATTCCCCAGAAGGCACTTGCCTATGTGGACGATGACTGGTATAGTTTTAACAACTGCAATCTCAATCTTTTATATGATACAGTCGTTGTCATCAGGCAATATAATACAACAACTGCTTCAGACTTCAGGATGCGCCTGGATGACCCCTATGAATGGGTTCAAATCTGCAGCCACTCATCACCCTGGGGCAATACATTCAAAAATACATCAGGCTATGCAGGGACAGTCTTCAATTTTGAACTCTGGTTTGCCGACCCTCCATTTCTATTTTTAAATCTTTTCCAGTGTGCGGGAACAAGATTTATTGAAGAGAATTCAGAAGGCGGTTGCTACATATTCAATACGACAAATGGGCTTCTGGCAATCGGTTCAACAAAAGTTGGCAGTATGCTATACTTTGGTGACTTCTATGGACCTCTCAATACGGGAATTTCAGTTGGCCAGGCATTCAAACAGTGGTTTACCCAATGGGGTATTACTGATGTTGACTGGTTTTACGGAATGTGTATCTTAGGTGACCCGACATTAAAGCCAAAACAATCTGTGGCAAAGATTGCCAGTAATTCTATTTTGAACCACTCGTTGATAACCTCAATGAACTGGGCGACTCCGGCTCCGGTTGATACAAATTCTGAGACCGATGCCTTTGTCACCACGACGATCGATGGTTCAGGTAGGCTGTGGACAGCCTGGACAACCGGTCGTTCAGTTACCAACGGTAGAACCGAAATCTGTGCCGCTTATTATTCAAATGGAATCTGGTCACCGGCCCAGATTGTCCGACCATATCTTTACTGGGATTTCTTTCCGGCAATATCAACGGACAATCAGGGAAATCCCTGGCTCACCTGGGCAAGGGCTTATGGTAGAAACTATGATATCTTTGGCAGTATCTATGTCTCGGGTCAATGGGGAACTGAGGAACAACTCAGTTCAAGGGCGTCAAATGACTTGTATCCCGCAATGACCAGGGATGGTGCTGGAAGACTCTGGGTCTGTCTTGAACGATGGACCCATTTAAATGGTGATATATATTGCCGGTATTTTGATGGCACAACCTGGCAGCCGATGTTTGCGGTCACGGTAGATTCGGCAAATGACTATCGCCCGGCAATGGCAACCGACAGCAATGGAATTGCCTGGGTCACCTGGTGCAGTGAACGCTATCAATATAATCGGAATATCTATGTAAAGAGATATAATCCAAATTCCGGACACTGGGAAGATTTATACAGAATTACAAGCAATCCTGCCCAGGACCAGGACCCGAAGATGGCGGTCAGCGGTGATGGAACCGTCTGGGTTGTCTGGACAACCTGGCGCAATGGCAATACTGATATCTATGAAAGCCATTATAATGGCAGTGCCTGGTCAAATGCCCGGGCAGTTACCGGCGATTTGGGTCAGGATGAACATCCGGCCCTTGCTGTTGACCGGGATGGTTTTCTCTGGTGTGTCTGGCAGTCAAATCGCACCGGGGACTGGGAAATCTGGGCAAAATACTACAAAGATAATACCTGGCAGGATTCATTTCTGGTCAGCAACCACACTGCAAAGGATGTTCTGCCCACGGCAATTGCTGATGATTCCGGCTATGTCTGGGTCTTCTGGCAGAGCAACAGGAATGGAAATTGGGACATTTACTACAGTCGTCTCTTCTCTGACCTTGTTGAACCTTCAGTTTCGGTTATCACACCCAATGGTGGTGAAGTCTGGAATATTGGAGAGGTTGATACCATTCGCTGGTTTGCACAGGATAATGTTAGAATTGATTCAGTAGTGATTGAATACTCCACAAATAGTGGTTCAACCTGGTCCTATCTTATAACCATCACCACCGGGGATTCCATCTTCCCCTGGGTTGTTCCGGAAACTCCTTCAAATCAGTGCCTCGTCCGGATAAAGGCATTTGACAATAATGAAAATGAGGGTGAAGATATTTCAGATTCTTTATTCACGATCTATGACCCCGAAGCACCTGTAATTCAGGTCCTTGTCCCCAATGGTGGCGAGGTCTGGTATTGGGATGAAGTCCATCAGATTAGATGGAATTCCAGTGATAATATCGGTATTGAAAGTCTGAATATCTACCTTTCGGTTGATAGCGGGATGACCTATCCATTTCTGATTGCCCACTTCAATACCAATGATTCAATATATGAATGGACAATTCCTGAGGTTAACTCTGACAGGTGTCTAATAAAAATAACTGGTTATGATATTTCAAATAACACCGGGTTTGATACCAGCGATAGTTGCTTTACGATTGGGGAGTATGGGGTGAGCGAAAATCAGACCTTCGTTCCTGAGAAATTTGATTTGCATATCCTCTCTTCAAATCCTCTCCGCACCAATTTAAAAATTCGGATGTCAATTCCGGTCAAAACTTCCATTGAGATAAAAATCTACGATATAACCGGAAAGGTTATAAAGACTTTCGTCAATAAAAAAGTTGAACCCGGCCACCATACCTTTTCATTTGATTGCAAAAATCTACCATCGGGTATCTACTTTGTCGCCGCCACCGCTGGTGATTTTTCCACAGTAAAGAAGGCAATAATCATCCGATGATTAGAGAATTCTTGGTCTTATCTTGTATCTTGCATCTTGTATCTGCAATCAATCCCATTGACCCCCGTTATCATACATACGAAGAGATGGTGCAGGAAGTGGATTCAATCTGCAACTTATTCCCGCAGATTACTAAACTTTATACGATCGGTTTATCAACCAGGGATAGTTTGCCTGTCTTGGGCATAAAGATTTCTGACAATCCATCAATAAAAGAAGATGAGCCTGCAATTTTGTTCAATGGTGTCCACCATGCAGAAGAAATACTCAGTGGTGAGGTCTGTCTCTATTTACTAAATGACCTGGTCAGTAAATATGGCAATGATTCAGCAATTACTTACTGGATTGACAATTCCGAAATCTGGATAATTCCCATTTTAAATCCTGAGGGCCACAATGTTGTGATGTCCGGTCTTGATACAATCTGGCGAAAGGATAAGCGGGACAATAATAATAACGGTTTCTTTGACCTGGATTCGGACGGTGTGGATTTAAATCGCAACTATGACTTTAACTGGGAACTCGGTGGCAGTTCTGACCCAACAAGTGAGTATTACCGCGGTCCTTATCCCTTTTCTGAAAATGAAACAAGAATCATCAGAGACCTGGCTCAAAAAAACCATTTTGTCTTTGATGTCTGCTACCACAATGTCCGAACCGGTCAGGGTGAACTGGTCTATTATCCCTGGCGCTGGGGGACCCAGTTTGCCATTGACCATCCATTTATCAAAAGAATTGCCGATACAGTTGCCACCAGAATTGTCAACGATGCAGGAAACGGAACCTATGTTTCAATATATGGCTATGCTACAGAAGGAACGGCAAGGAACTGGCTCTATGGAGTTTGTGGAACATTTGCCTATACGATTGAGGTGAGCAGGAGTTGTCATCCACCAGGCAATCTTGTTGATAGTATCTGCATAAGAAATCTTCCGGGTGCCTATTATCTCTTAGAAAGAGTTTTTGGTTCTGGTATTACGGGTATAATCACCGATTCATTGACAAATCAGCCGCTGGTCGCTGAGGTAAGGATTCAGGATTATTACGATTCCACCCTTCCCCCGCGTGTGAGTGATTCAATATATGGCCGTTATCGCCGGATTTTAAATCCAGGAACTTACACAATTAGGTTTCTAAAAGATGGTTATGAGGCAAAGACGATTGAAAATGTTGTTGTTGAACCGAATGTGCCAACAATCCTGAATGTCAAGATGTATCCCCTAACAATAGAAGAATCAAAAGGAAAATCTTTGCTTACTAATCTGTATTTTGAAGTTTCTCCCAATCCATTCATTAACAGATTGGATATCAGATATGAGATACCAGATACGAGATATGAAATGGTAAATGAACATATATCGGACATTTTATCTCCCCTGTCAGTCAGTTTAAAAATCTACGATGCAACGGGTAGATTGGTTAAAAATCTTTCACTTTATCTTTCATCCTTCATAATTCATAATTCTATAGAGTGGGATGGCACAGATGACACCGGTTCCAGGTTGGCACCGGGTGTCTATTTCATTAAGTTGGAGGCGGGCAAGTTTAAGAAAATTAAGAAGGCGATTTTGCTTAAATGATGTAGGTTGGGACGCAGACCGGTTCACTACCGGATGGACTGCTACCTGGAAAAACCACCCTTAAAAATAAAATTTCAGAGGTGATTCATAACTTTTTTAGCAACTTCATACCAAATCCAGCAATAAAATCGCTGGTCTTTTTCTCCCTACTTGCTACTCGCTTCTCGGTATTTTAAAATCCAGTTATCGCTGGATTCGGGTTTATTTTTTTCTAAAAATGATATAAAAAACTTAACAATTATATTTTGGCAGTGCGACCTGCCCGCCAAAGCGAAGCGGGAAACAGGTTCATCGCACAAATTTTCGGATATTTTCAGGGATGGGAATTTGAAAAATTTCAATACTTTGGATTCAAACGGATAAAAACGGATTAAAACAGAATAAATTCCCCCTCACCCCGCCTCTCCCCGTTTTAACGGTGAGGGGCGGGGTTTCCGTCCGCCAAGTTATGTGGCGGACTGATGTATGTTCAGGTAATGGATTTTCAATAATTCCTATACCTCAAGATTTTGAATGCCATTTTTGCCATATAATACCGCATATTTTTTGATGAATTATCCCTGATTTGTTTGCTGAATTCTTCTTTAAAAGGTGTATAATAATAGGTTTTTTTCTTTCCTTGTTTTGTTAAGAGCGTAGAGTAAACAGTTATCACCGAAAGCGTTTTTACATAAATAGGTGCTTCATATTTTCTTGAAAATAAAACTTCATCTGAAAATTAGCATATCTTCTGAACTCTCAAAGTCTCCCCAAAAGATTATCTTTCAAGCACAAGTTTAAGAACCGTTGTCTCACTATCGGTCTTGATATTACAAAAATAGACGCCGCTGCTCAAATTCCTTTTCAGGTCATCTTTACCATCCCAAAAAATTGTGTGTTTATTAGAACTTTGAAAACCGTTGAATAGTGTTTTTACAAGCCGTCCGGCTCCATCGTAAATCATTATCTTAACCATTCCACTTTTTGTAACGGTATATTCAATCTTTACCAGATTTAAGAATGGATTGGGCGTAATGACAAAGCCAGAATCTAACTTTACTGATTCTGGGTTCACTTTATCATAGATAGGAATCAAATTGGGCCTTGAATTGGGTTTGAGACACACCAGTGTCTGATTGGGGATTTGCACCCAGAGTGAGTTGAGGGTATCAAGGGGCTGGGAGGCGACAATCCAGAAATCGCTGGAATCTTTAGCCGGATAAAAATACACAGTGAGAGGGCGGTCTTTGTTATCGGTAAAGTTGAGTGCCCAGAGTGTCTGGCCATCGGTCATTACAAAATTAAACTGTTCATTTTTCATCTCCATAATTGAATCAAGTTTTCTGATGGCGGTTTTAATACACTCCTCTATTGTGAGATTGTAGTATGTATCAATTACTTCAGCGATTAAAATTGCGTAAAGGTCGGAGTCAAGAAAATTCGGCGAATAGTCAGGAGGATTGATATTAAGATAACCGGGATTTATTGAGATGATGAGAGCCATCAAATGGTCAACTGGAATGGTGCCATTATGGGCAAAGATGAATTCAAAATTTCTCCTCTTTGAGCATCGGAGGAAAGGATGGGGATCGGGAATTCCACCTACCGGGCCACTGCTTCCCTTTCGGACATGGGCAATACCGGACCCTTTTATAAATCTTAACATTTCGGCAACCCTCTCTGGATATCTTGGATCAAGGGGTGCGGATGGTTCACCCCTTCTTATCACTGGTATGTTGCCTCCCTGGTTGGTTGCTACAAAATAACCGATACCCCAGCCATCGGGATTATTGAATCCCAAAATTCTTAAGGAATCAAGATGTTGACTTATAATATATTCCAGTTCAGGACTGCTTTCATTAAAGATTACTCCCCAGAATCGACACTCATGCTCACTGTCCAATTTTTTTATACAGGAGTTAACAATTATAAAAAGATAAATAAATAGCAATAATTTTGCGAAATTGAGTTTTATATAAAACTGTCTGAGAAAAATAAACTTATTCATACGATAAATTTTACCCGGATTTTATTTTATGTCAAGGTAGTATTTGGAGATTATATTTTAAATTTCCAGCCCAAATACAACTCCCTTGCCTTCGGGTCATTGATTAGGGTCTGGGCATCCCCGGACAGGAGAACCTGTGAGTCATAAATGAGATATGCCCGGTCGGTGATTTCTAAGGTCTCCCGGACATTGTGGTCAGAAATCAAAATTCCAATCCCCTTCTTTTTTAAACTTAAAATTATCTCCTGAAGTTCAGCCCGGGCAATCGGGTCAATTCCGGTAAATGGCTCATCTAAAAGTAGATATTTGGGTTGATTTATCAGCGCCCGGGCAATCTCCACCTTTCTCCTTTCCCCACCCGAGAGTGCATAAGCCTTTTGACCTTTCAGTGCCAGGAGTCCAAAGTCCTCCAGCAATTTAAGGGCGCCCTCTTCTGCCTCTTTCCCTTTTCTTCCGGTAATTTCATAGATGGCAATAAGATTTTCCAGCACGGTCATCTTCTTAAAGACGCTCGGTTCCTGACAGAGGAAGGAAATCCCGAGTCTTGCCCTTTTAAACATCGGTAATTCGGTAATCTTCTTTTCATCAAGATAAATGTCTCCCCCATTGGGAATTAGAAGACCAACAATCATATGGAAGGTCGTTGTCTTACCTGCGCCATTGGGCCCCAAGAGCCCAACAACCTCTCCCTGATCTATCTGAAGGTTTACCCTGTTAACAACGACTCTCTTACCAAACATCTTGGTCAGTTCTTCAGTCTTTAGCATTCTCTTTTTCCTTCAATATTAATACACCTTTGGGGCTTCCTTCAATCCATACCCGGAATGCCCGGTTCTCTTTAAACAGAATTGTTATTGTATCACCGCTAACGATATTTTGTGAACCTTCCTTTGTCCAGTAATTCCCGGTTCCATTAAAGACCTTAAAATATTCAAGATTCTTCTCTCTTAAAAGAAATTCTCCAAAATCGCCCTGCAATTCATTTTTCTTTTCCCTTACAATCGGTCTTTTCAAAAATCCGTGGTCTTCTTTTAGATTGTACTCCATTGTATCACAATATATGGTAATACTATCAATCGTTCCTTCAATTGAATCGTAGCCATAAAATTTATTCTCTTTATTTAAAAGAAAGAATTCTCTTGCCCTTATCAGCATTGGACTTTTATCTTTTCTTGAGATTTCAAGGTGCGGATTTTTTTTTAATGAACCCTTTTCCTCACCAATGTCATACCATCCCTCTTCACCATAAGCAATCTGCTCGTTTCTTAAGTCTTCAATTTTAATGTTACCCCACATCCTTAAAAATTTTTTTATACCATCATAATCAAGGGAATCGGCAGTAATGACTTGGTCCCTGCGTGACAGGGCTACATTCCTGCGCAGAAAGCCCGTTCTGGATTCAAAATAGTAAATGGCGTTTTCTGCCTTTATTTCACCGTCTGGATTTTTTATAAGGATGCTGTCTTTCAAAAGAACCAACCCATCGGTTTCGTTTAACTGTGCCTCAAGGCAGGTAATGGTTGTGCTTTCCTGTTCAATTGTCACATTCCCGAAGAGATAGACAATACTCTTTCCATCCTCTTTGACAATTTCCACCCTGTCAGCCCGAAATGGTGTAAGGGAGAGCAAAATCAAGGGATAAAAGATGGTGATGTTCATTTAATCTTAGGAAACTCAATGGGCGAAGTCCCTTTTATTTCACCAATTATTTCAATCCTCTTTAAATCCGGGGTCGTCTTCAAGCCATTTCCCTCTATTGTTGTGCTATCCCTTTTTATTATTCGGACATAGGAGTCGGTAAGAACCTTCTGGGAATCATTTAACCAGAACAATGAATCAGTATACAGACGGGTTGAATCATTGGTAAGGAGAATAACCGAATCCCTGACTACTATATTGTGATTCTTGGTATTCAATTTACCGCGGCGACTTGTTATGAGCGCAAACTCTCTTTCATTTTCATCAAAGAATGTAATCCGCACCGTGTCAACCAAAATTATCTCATCAAAGACATTGGCGGTATTAGCATATAATATCCACTTCTTCTTCCCATTCTGGGTTTCGGTCAAACTGAATCTCTCCAGAACAATTTGGGGGAGTTGCTTTTCAATCTTCTCCACTACATTTTCTTCTTTGCAATTTAAAAATAGTTGGACTGTTACAAGAATCAAAGGGTATGAAATATTTGCCCGGAATCTATTCATAGTAGTCCCCCAATCCAGTAGTAAATTTTTAAAAATTGCCAATTATGTTTCTCGCTCCTTACAAATCCAGTTACCACAGGATTCGGGCTAATCTTTGCCTCGGGATTTATAGAACCACCAGTAATCATAAGGTCTTTCGGCAATAATTCTCTCAAGGTTGCAGTTAATCCTTAAGACTGCGGTTTTGTCTTCTCTTGAGAGCGCAAAAGAAATTAAAGGAACTCGGCTTTTTTTGGCAAGTTTCTCAATCTTTTGATACTTGGCATAGAGTGTATCACCATCAATCAGGGCGCAGAAGACACCTTTATTTCTTATAAACTCAATAATCTCCCGGACATTATTTTTATAAAAGACCCTCACCCCGTCTTTGCCTCTCATCCGATAGAGAATATGGTCACCAATTCGGGCGAAGATGGTTCTATTATAATCTGCATAACGGTTGACGATGATGCCGGTTTTGTAGCCCAGTTGAACTAAAATCCCGGGCATTTTCTCCCATACGCCAAAGTGGCAGGAATACAAAACCGCACCATTATCCAAACCCTTGATTTCCCCTTCAATTCGGTATTTACTACTTTTTTTCACCATAAAGGCAATATTCTTGGCAATATTTTGAAGATAATTTCTGATGTCACCCTTAAACCTCTTTTTTAAATAACAACGCCGCTTCTTGCAAATCCAATACAGAGACCAGATAATTAAAAAAATTAAAGATTCTAACAATTTATCATCTGACTATGACGCCCTCTTCAGTGCCGAATTGATGAAGAGATAGAAGAGAGGATTTGGGGCAAGCGGGCGGGATGTGAATTCAGGATGAAACTGGGTGCCGACAAAAAAGGGATGGTCTCCAATTTCCACAATCTCCATCAACCTGCCGTCCGGTGACTTTCCAGAAAAAATGAGTCCATTTTCGGACAGAACTTTTATATATTTCGGGTTTACCTCATAGCGATGGCGGTGTCGCTCCTGAATTTCATCTTTACCATAGGCCTTGCGGGCAAGGGTTTTGGGCTCAAGCCGGCAGGGCCAGTTACCGAGCCTCATTGTCCCTCCCATATCCTTTATCTTCTCCTGTTCCGGTAAAAGGTCAATCACTGGATATGGTGTTGCATCATCAAATTCAGTAGAATTGGCACCTTTCATTCCACAGACATTGCGGGCATATTCAATCACAATGCACTGCATTCCCAGGCAGATTCCCAGAAGGGGTTTTTTGTGCACCCGGGCATAGTGGATGAATCGTATCTTTCCTTCCACGCCCCGCATACCAAATCCCCCGGGAATTAAAATTCCATCCACCTGTCCCAGGAGATTGGCAATTGAATTGTCGTCTTCAATCCGGTCTGTATCAATCCATTTCAGTTTGAGTTTTGCATCATTGGCTACAGCGGCATGATACAATGCCTCAATGATGCTTTTATATGCATCGCGCAGTTCCACATACTTTCCACAGATTGCTATCTCAACCGACTTTAGGGGCGTCTTCGCCTTCTCAACAAAAATCCTCCATTCGGTCAAATCCGCCCCATTTTTAATAAGCGGATTATCTTCCATCCCCAATAATGATAAAATGAGCCGGTCAAGTTTTTGTTGATGAAAAATTAAGGGAATCTCATAGATACAGTCAACATCAACCGCATCAATGACTGCCTCAGGGGGGACATTACAGAAGAGAGAAATCTTCTTGCGGTCCGCATCGGAGAGCCAGGAATCACTGCGACAGAGGAGTATATCGGGTTGAATTCCCATTGAAAGAAGGACCCGGACTGAATGCTGGGTTGGTTTGGTCTTGAACTCCCGGGTTGTTTTGATAAAGGGAACAAGCGTAAGATGGATGTATAATACATTATTCTTTCCAAGGTCAAGACGCATCTGCCTTGCGGCCTCCAGGAATGGCTGACCTTCAATGTCGCCAACCGTCCCACCGATTTCAGTAATTGCAATATCAACCTTATTCTGCCGGGCGAGTTTGGTAATCCTTGATTTTATCTCATCGGTGATATGGGGAACAACCTGGACTGTCTTACCCAAATATTCACCCCGACGTTCTTTTGTAATAACAGAATAATAAACCTGTCCGGTGGTAATATTGTTATCTCTGGTCAATGATTCATTGAGGAACCGCTCATAATGCCCGAGGTCAAGGTCGCATTCCGCACCATCCGCAGTGACATAAACCTCACCATGCTGATAAGGATTCATCGTGCCCGGATCTACATTTATGTAGGGGTCAATCTTCTGGAGAGTGACCTTCAAGCCATAGGATTTTAAAAGGAGACCGATTGAGGCGGTGGCAATCCCCTTACCCAGAGAAGAGACCACTCCACCTGTGACAAAGATATACTTTGTCTCCATACCAGATAGTATAGTTAAAAAAGAAAGAGTGTCAAGATACATCCAGGGGCAAGGTGCCAAGAAAAATGGCGGTCTGTCCCCATATCTTTAATCATTTTTTCAATGAATCTGCCTTTTTCAAATACGCTAAAGACTTCTGCACATTCCCCACCTTCTGATATAAATATGCAAGATTGAGTAGTATATCAATGTTACTGGGTTCAATAGGCAATATTTCTTTCTCCGGACCAACTTTCAAACATTATATCAACAATTTCTTTTTTCATTCTCTCTTTGTTATATACTTCGTATGTTGTGCTCACCTGATATTTTCCATCCCTGGTCTCAAGGCAGTATAACTCAGTGTAAAGGTAAAATGGCTTATGAACCGGAATTGATGAATTTGTTAATGGAATCACCCTGCCACTTCAATTCTATACCTTTGGGGCACCAGCCAGAAGTTCGCCTCATCTAAAAATGTCCCCTCTTTTTCTCCCTGGGGTATGAGAATATCGTTCTTTTCTATGATAAAGCTATCCCGTTCGTCAAATATCTTTATATTTCTTGAAATTTTTAAATCTATAGTATCTTCAATTTCCACAGACAAATACACCTCCATACGGGTAAGATTTCTTTCCTCTCTAAAACGTCCAATCTGAAGTTCAAATTTCAAATCTTCAATCCCGTTAATTTCAATTGAACTATCCCTGATAGCTTCTTTTATCTTCACACCAATCTTTTTCTCCGGTGTAATGATATTCCTTACCGATGGTGGCCCATATTTTACATATACTGGTATTCGGTCATCACTGAGGGGGGCATATTTTGCAAAAAGGTTATCAGCATCTTCAATGCACCTTTCAAACTCCTCACATTCGGCTTCTTTACCCTGCCAGTAATTTTTATAAAAAATCACCCTTTCGGTTGGGGAATCTAAATTGAGATATGTTAGCGCGGCTAATGAATCAATACCTCTCAAACCAAGAAATATCTTTCGTTCTTTCTCAAGAAGGCGATAATAACGAGCAGGAATAAGATTTTGAGCGCAGAAGAAAAGTAAAATCAGGAAAATCCCGCAAACTATTTTCAATCTTTTTATCATAAAATCTTTAGTCACATTTTTTAATATAACCCTCAAGTTCCCGCAACTCATCCATCCCATCCTGGTTAAAATTTAATTCTTTTATCAACTCATACACACCATCATTATTTTTATCAATAAATAGCACATATACCCCCTTTGCCTCGTAATGCCAGATTTGAGCAGGTTTCTGTTTTGCCTCCATCACCTGGTTGTCAATCCAGTCTGGTGGTCCATTCTGGATATAAAACTTTCCCTGAGGCGTATCCCGACCTTTTAAGAATGGGGTTGAAAATTTTTCATCGGCATCCCGCAGCCTCTTTTCAAATTGAGAATAGTTATGCCTTTGCCAGAATCTCTTGAGATAAATCTTCTTCTGGTCTTCATTCAGGTTACAAAATTTTTTATATTCATTAGCACTCACCAAATATTGAATGTCATAATAAAATCTCTTTTTTGTAATATCATCTAATAGCGCAGTCTTAATCCAGAATCCCTCGCTGGTGGCGGCGGTAGTATTTGATGCGGGGTCAAAGACCTCTATTGAAATCCTGTAGTTGCCATCTATAAAATCTATTAGAGGTATAAAAAGAGTATCAAACTGGATATTATTATACTTCGTTCTTTGGCGCTTTTCATCAAATACTACACTATCAGTGTGGTCAGTAATCCTGAATTGAACTTCATAATAGAGGCTATCCGGGATAAGACCGTATATCTCAAAATAAATAAAGAGCGTATCTCGGTTTGAATATTCGGGAATTATCACGGGCATAAGTTCAATACTATGACGGATAAATTTAACATCTCTAACGCCCTTTTTTGAGAGAATCAAATCACTACAAGAAAATAAAATGGTATCTGCAGGTATCTCAATCTCACCATTTTTTGATATTCTATCGCCCCCTGAGTGTAAATCAATCTGATAGAAAAATTTCCCTGGATATAAGTATATGGGAACACAATCAATAATGTAATCGCCCGGGTTTTCTGATTTAACGATTGCCTGTTTCACACCCTCACTGATTGCTGAATCCTTTTTGCTACTCTCATATATGAATAAACGATAGGTATAACTTTTAACAATTGAATCACCTCCTGAAGTCAGTTCTGTAGATGAGCAGATATCAGACAAAGGAATTCTGTACCACAATTCTACATAGCCCTCGTTAAAACGATAACAATCAGTCTCAAGGCGGATTAAAGAGATAAGAAGAAAGATTAAAGAATTCACACAAACATTATAATCTAATCTTTTACTTTGTCAAGACCGGGTAATTTTCCATAGTCTCTCTTGCACCGCTCAAATTTGAACCAAGCCATTTGCCTAAAAATACCGATGTGCTATTCAAAGCATAAAATCAGGAATTATTTTCTTCCTGGCATTTTATAAATATGGCGAGATACAGAACTTATAGATAATTTGTAAAATTATGATGAATCTCTCATATAAAAGGGCATGGGCTTTAATTTCAAAAGTTAACATAATCCAGACAGTCTGAAAAGTGTTAACTTTTATTTAAAGTAGCGAAACTTGTCTTGCGTTAAAAGTTGTTTATCGCTGGACAGATTCGCTGCCTAATCATAATGTTGACAAAATTGGTATTTTGGATACAATATAATGTTCAAGTATAGGAATTTGAAAAATTGCTTCGGTCGCTTCGCTCCCTTGCCTAACCTGCGGGGAGAGCACTATACTTAATAACGAAACTTTTCATTATGAAAAGAGATTAAACACAAGATACATCAGGGGTGAAACCCCTGAAGTATGTTTGATTGAAAGGAGTGAATTATGAAAAAAATTATTAAAACCGATAAGGCACCAGAGGCAATTGGTCCCTATTCCCAGGGTGTGAGGGAAAATAATTTCCTCTTCACTGCAGGCCAGATTGGTATATCTCCTTCCAGCGGTGAAATTGTGAAGGGGGGAATAAAAGAGGAGACCGGGCAGGCATTAGAAAATCTCCGGGCAATCCTAAAGGCCGGGGGAACTGATTTGAACAATGTAGTAAAGACAACTGTCTATCTGACAAAACCCGAAGATTTTCCTTCAATGAATGAAGTTTATGCCCAATATTTTAAAGATGAACCACCAGCAAGAACCACAATCTTTGTCTCGGGTCTACCAAAGGGAGCGCTGGTTGAAATTGAGGCAATTGCGCAGATTTAAAGAGATTGAAAAAAGATTTGGAATTAAGTTCTTAAATAAGAATTTTTTGAAAAAGGCGCTGACCCATATCTCGGCAGTCGGAGGGCAAAGGACGGCATCAAACGAAATCTTTGAATTTTTAGGGGATGCAGTCCTGGAATTGGTGGTGCGCGAATTCTTAATTAAAAAATTTCCCCAAAAGGACGAGGGGGCGTTGAATGAATTAAAGAAGAAATATACCAGCGAAGAGATACTGTATAAAATTGGAAAGAGACTGGGCATTGGAGATTTTCTTATTATGGATAGAGGTGAGGAATTAAGCGGCGGCCGACAGAGGGTATCAAATATAAGTTCTGGATTTGAATCGCTCATCGGAGCGATATACTTAGACCGGGGTCTTGATTATGCCAAGAGGTATCTCAGAAGGATATTTCTCAATAGAAGATTAAGGTCAACAGTGGATTATAAATCGCTCTTGAATAGATGGGCAATGAAGGAGAAAAAGGCAATCGTTTATAAGGTCTTAAAGGAGGAAGGACCACCACACAACAGGACATTCCATATTGCCCTTTTTGTATCTGGGGAAAAGGTTTCTTCAGGAATTGGCAAAAGTAAGAAAAAGGCAGAAAGGGAGGCGGCAAAAAGATTCTTAAAATCTATCGCTGAATAATAATCAGAATCAGTTCCCTCAATATATCTGCGACAACCGAACCCGATGCCCAGGGTGATGTAGCAAGGGGATTATATTCCACGATGTCCGCACCAATTATTTTCTTATCCCCTAAGAGTAATAGAGAATCAATAAGTTCCCTGAAAGATATTCCACCGGGCTCGGGTGTTGCTACACCCGGGCATACACTTGCATCAAGGACATCCACATCAATTGTCAAATAGATTGGTTCAGGGACCCTTTTGATTATCTTTTTAAGGGGTTGATATACCTCAAAGGGAAAGAGATTTTTGCCACCCTTAAATTCCTCTTCAGTTCCGGACCGAATTCCAAACTGATAGATATTTTTTAAACCGATTATTTCGCTTACCCTTCTTATCGCACTGGCATGACATAACCTTTCACCATTGAATTCTTGGCGCAGGTCGGCATGGGCATCAAAGTGGATTACCGAGAAATTTTCTATCTGACGGTGGATTCCTTTTATGATGGGATAGGTGATTGTATGTTCACCACCAAGAAAGATTGCTCTCTTATTCTTATGATAGATTCTTAAAACCTCTTTTTCAATTTCATCAAGATGGTCTTCGGTTTTGAATTCATAATCACCGAGGTCGCATATTTTTATATCATCCAGTGCCCTTTTTTGATATGGTGAATACCATTCAATATTCCCCGTGCAGAACCGGATATATTGGGGACCAAATCTTGAGCCAGGGATGAAGGAAGATGTGCGGTCATAAGGAAAACCTTCAATTACTATTTCTGCCTCTTTAAAACGGGCATTGGCATATTCAAGCTGCATCTGCATAGCCCAGCGCTCCTGCCATTGTTATTGCACCAATCTTACAGACCTCAAAACATTTTCCACAGCCGATACACTTTTTATTATCCACAATGTGTCGTTTATTTAATTCGCCCTTAATTGCACCAAACTGGCATACCTTCAGGCATTCGCCACAGCCATTACACTTCAGGGAGATGACTGCATAAGGTCTTGCCCGTGCCCGGTCAACAAATACATTCTGCGAACATTTGTGGACACAGATACCACAGGAATTGCACCTTTCAAAATCAATTTCTATTGAATTTCCTTTTATCGCTATTGCCCTAAGAGGGCAGGATTCAATACAGATTCCACATCCATTGCATCCCGCTTTACATATTTCAACTTTTTTGTTCAAAACCAGACTGCAGGCAGGATAGACAAGTTGTGAGCAGGGGATCAATTTCAAAATTCCCTTCGGACATTCTTTAATACAGATTCCACACCCATCGCATCTATTGGAGTCTATCACCGGAAATTGGTCTTCAATCTTTATTGCTTTGTTTGGGCAGACTGCTGCGCAGTTCCCATAGCCCAGACATCCATAAGGACAATCTCTGGTGCCGCCGAAGAGTAAAAAATTTAACCAGCAATCAGGTGGCCCAAGGTATTCAAATCTCTCCTTTGCGAGTTCCTTCCTTCCCTGACACTGAATGATACAGGTCAGTCTATCAGAGGAGTGGGAAATTTTAATTTCCTTCACAGGTCCTTGATTAACTCAAGGAATCTCTTGTAGGGGATTGCAGTCCAGGATTCAGCAGTGGTCGCACCACCCGAAAGGCTGATCATTGAGACCCTGGCCGCAACCTCTTCATTTGGTGCTTCATAGATATCCAGGAAGTCATAAGGACCAAGCAGGGCATAATGGGCAATGAATTTTACTTCAGGGCATTCCTTCTTTACCCTTTCCAGCCACTGCCTTCCAATTTCTGCCCTCTTTTTTAAATCCCTTGTCAATTCTAAGGAGAGTTTGGTTGCTAATATATAGGTTGCCATTTTTTACCTCCAAACATAAATCAATCCACCAAGAATTGTGGCGTATTGCGGACTGAAACCTGCCCCTCACCTTTATCCTCTCCCCGTTAAAACGGGGAGAGGGCAGGGGTGAGGGGGAATTTATTCTGTTTTTAATCTGCCTTTATCCGTTTGAATCCAAAGTATTGGAATTATTGAAATTCCTATACCTGAACATAATCAGGGGTTTCACCCCTGAAGCCCTTTTGGACAGGGACAAGCCCTGTCCCTACATTTTTAATATTTTTCCCGTAGGGACAACCCCTGAAATAAACCTGCCCTGTCCTGAAATAAATTCAGGATGACATAATTTATTTCCGGGACAGGTGAGGATTCAGGGCTGGCCCTTGTGGTTGTCCGCTTTTTTCTTCTTTTTAAAAAACGGGGCCGACGAGACTTGAACTCGCGACCTCCTGCGTGACAGGCAGGCGTTCTAACCAAGCTGAACTACGACCCCGGATTATAATCTCTGCTTCATACATCAGGGGTTTCACCCCTGAAGCCCTTTTGGACAGGGACAAGCCCTGTCCCTACATTTTTAATATTTTTCCCGTAGGGACAACCCCTGAAATAAACCTGCCCTGTCCTGAAATAAATTCAGGATGACATAATTTATTTCCGGGACAGGTGAGGATTCAGGGCTGGCCCTTGTGGTTGTCCGCTTTTTATATCCATTATTGAACAATTATATAAAATTTTTGTAAAAAGTCAATAGAAAAAATTATTGACACACTTTAAAAATTAGATATAATCTCTTGTGAAAATCGGACTGGTCATTATTCCCACCTATAATGAAGCTGTGAATATTGAAAAAATTGTTAATAGCGTTCTTTCCGTCTCAAATTCCCTTGAGGTTTTAGTAATTGATGATAATTCCTCGGACAACACGGCAGATATTGTCCAGAAGTTAGGCAAAAATGATGATAGAATCCATCTCATAAAAAGGCCAAAAAAGATGGGGCTTGGCACTGCCTATGTTGCGGGCTTTGATTATGCACTTAAGCACGAGTATGACTTTGTCTTTGAGATGGATGCAGACTTTTCCCACGACCCCAATGACCTGCCAAGATTTATGAAACTTTTGGACGAGTATGATTTGATTATTGGCTCCCGTTATATAAATGGAGTAAGTGTTGTTAACTGGCCAATGAAACGCCTCCTGCTTTCCTTTTTTGCCTGTATGTTTGCCCGGCTTGTGACTGGACTCCCGGTTAGGGACCTGACCAGTGGATTTAAATGCTATTCCCGAAGGGCGCTTGAACGGGTAAACTGGAAGAAATTTAAGGTTGATGGCTATGGCTTCCAGATTCAGAGCGTATATGCGGTATATAATGCAGGTTTAAAGGTAAAAGAGATTCCAATTATCTTTGTGGAAAGGAGGGCGGGAACATCAAAGATGTCCAAGAGAATAATCTGGGAGGCTTTCTGGCTGGTCTGGAAATTGAGATTGATGTCGCTGGTAAATAAAAACTGGCTCAAAAAATGATTTGCCCGCTCTTCCTTTTTATCTTCAATTTTTCCCTCAAGCCATTTTATTATACAAATTATAACTATTATTATTCCATTACCGCGAAAGATTCTCTTATCTATGGTGCAACAAATGGTGGGGTGGTTAAGTATAATCATCTAAATGATTCATTTCAGGTTCTTACCAATGCGGATGGACTTCAGACAAATCGCCAAAATTGTATTGCCCTTGATAGTTCGGGATTTATCTGGACCGGTAGCGAATTCGGTCTGGCGCTGATAGATAGAGAGTTCAAATTTGTAAGGGGATATCCCAAGAATCTCCTTCCCAGTTCCCGAATCCGAGCGATCTACTGCCTCAAAGATACCATTCTGGTTGGGACAGAAAATGGTCTGCTTTTTATTGCCACCAATTCTACACCGGATAATTTCGGTGATGATATTACATTAAGGATTTATGAATCAGAGGGTCTTATCTCAAACAATGTCACAGCCCTTGGTGCCGGCAATGATTTCTGGATTGGTACAGATGAGGGAATTACAAAATTTTCAAAGGACTTTCTCAGCCATTCTAATTATACAACGGTGCAGGGGCTTTTGAGTAATCACATAAATAGAATTGCCGTTTTTGATACACAGGTGCTTGTTGCCACAAGTTCGGGAATCAACATCTTTTCTAATGACCACTTTGATACCCTCCTGTCAGGTTATACAGTGAAGGATATTGTGCCGGTTGGCGATTCACTCCTGCTTGCCCTTGATTCAACAAGGCAGGTTGGTATTTTTTTTCAGGGGAGTTTGAAGATTATAAAAGATAGCCTGCCTTATCTCACCCGGGTTTACGATGTGGAAAATTTAAATGGAATGTGGCTATGTGCCCTGGGCAACAGGTGGAGTTATGACTACTGGGGAAATGGTATCGGGATATATAACTTTGCCAAAGGATGCTGGCGGATGAAAAGGGCAAACTGTCTTGGTTCAAATCATATCTGTGATATTACTGCCAATGGAGAAGGTGTTTTTGTTGCCCTGGGGAATCGTAGTTCTGAATCAAAAGGTTTTGCCTGGCTCACCAATGAAAATCGCTGGATAAATTATACCAAAGATTCAGTCCTTCCTTCAAATCAAATCCACAGATGCGCAACGGCCCCGGATGGTAAGGTCTGGTTCGGAATAAATTGCTTCGGACCCCTGGATACAGTCCAGGCGATAAACCTTGACCCAATTACCAAGGAATTATATTTCCTGCGTAAATGCTACAAAGGGATGGATAGTGCGGTTGCCATCTGGGATTTGGAATTTGATTTGGAAAACAATATGTATCTCTCCCTGGCCGGGCCATCGGATAAAATCTGGGTGATAGATTCAGGTCTGAACAATGTATATTTTCTTGGTGATAGAACCCCGGGTTTTGAAGTGGAAATGGCGATTGACTCTTCGGGTCGGGTCTATAGCACGGTCACCGGTGCCGAGGGGGGACTGTTGATGATTGATACAAAAAATACCCTTTTCAACCGCGGGGATGATGAAAGTTATAAGTTCGGTGAGTCCGATGGTCTTGTCTCAAAATATGCCCAGGGTTGTATAATTGACAAAAATAATGTTCTTTATATTGCAAATGAGAGTGGTCTTACCATCTATGATACAAAAAGTTTTCTCGGGGTAAAGAATATTTCCACTGGCGAGATTTTTGATGTGGAACTGGATAAAGAAGGAAGGGTCTGGATGATGACCAGAACCGGAATCTATTATTATGACCCGGTCTATAAATACCATTATGGCTGGGAATATAATTCAATGGGGATAAATATTGAATTTTTACCGATGTCAAACGAGGTCATTCAAGTTCAGGGTTTTGAATTTGACCCAATAAGGGAATGCTTCTGGTTGGGAGGTGAGACCGGACTATTAAGATTGGATATTGAATATGACAAAAAGCCAGACCTTGATAGTATTGTCATCTATCCCAATCCCGTGTTGAAAAACGGTCCGGTGCGGATAAAAAATCTCCCCCCAGATGCCGTGGTCAATATCTATTCAATAGGAGGCCGGGCAATTGAAAAGGGCTTGAAACCAGATCTTTTTGGCGAAGTTTTCTGGGAGATACCACAAGGTGTTGGAAGTGGTTTATATTTTGCATTGATAGATTCTCCTGACGGAAAGAGGGTCTGTAAATTTGCAATTGTTAAGTAATTAAATATGCACGAATATGCGGTGACAAAATCCCTTGTGGAACTCTGCGACAGAGAGGCACACAGACATAAGATTAAAAATGTCCGGTTGATAAAATTGAAATTGGGCAAATTCACGGGTTTTTCGCCCGAGGCGATAAACTTCTATTTTGAATACTTAAAAGATGGCACAAGATGTGCAACGGCAAAGATTGAATTCTTTGAAATTCCCGTGCGCATCAGGTGTCCAAACTGCAATTATGAAGATGATATTGAAGAACCAATCTTTCTCTGCCCCGAATGCGGGAATGTAAATATTGAAGTTATTTCGGGGCGGGAGTTTTATATTGAATCAATAGAAGGAGAATGATGAAAAAGATTTCAATCTTAAAGCCGGTTCTTGTTTCCAATCAAGAGCGGGCAAAGGAGAATAGAAAATTCTTTGATAAAACCAATAGTCTGGTATTGAATATTATCGGTTCGCCAGGCTCGGGGAAGACTTCGGTCATTGAGCGGGTGGTTAAAGACCTTAAGTCTTCTTACCAAATTCTGGTCATTGAAGGGGATATAAAGGGTTCTATTGATAGCGAAAGACTCAGTAAATTGAAAATTGATACAATCCAGATAAACACCCTGACCGAGTGCCACCTTGATGCCTTTATGACCGCCCAGGTGCTACCCCAGATTAAAAAACCTTATGACTTGGTTCTCGTTGAAAATGTCGGCAACTTAGTCTGCCCGGCAGAATTTGAGATTGGTGAAGACTACAAAGTTGCAATCCTTTCAACCCCTGAAGGTGATGACAAGCCACTAAAATACCCATTATTGTTCCATCTTGCAAGGGTGGTGATTATCAATAAGGTTGACCTTCTCCCCTATTTAGATTTTAATATAAAAAGGGCAAGGGAGAATATCAAAGGTAAAAATCCTAAGGCAATAATCTTTGAGGTCTCAGCCTCAACAGGTGAGGGTTTTGAAGGATTGATTGATTTCTTAAAGAAAGAACTGACAAAGCGGAAATAGTGGTAAGAAGTAAAATGTTGGGGCTGGCAAAAGCCAGCCCCAACATTTTTTAACCAACCTTCTGGTATTCTTTCCAGCGATTTTCTAAGTTCGGGTCTTCAATCGTTTCAAGGATATAGTTGCAGAAGTCCCTACCAGTTGCCCCGGTTGACCGTCCGGTCATTACAAGTTTCTTCTCATATTGACCGCAGATGTCCAGTGCCATCTCAAGTTTCTTACCCAATTCCACATAACCAATATGATTGAGAAGCATTGCTCCAGCCCGAATTACACTTGATGGGTCTGCATACTGGGTTCTTCCTTCCTGAACCATCCTTGGGGCAGAGCCATGAATTGCCTCAAACATCGCATATCTTTTGCCAATATTGGCACTTCCGGCGGTTCCTACCCCCCCCTGAAATTCTGCCGCCTCATCAGTGAGGATGTCGCCATAGAGATTGGGCAGGACAAGGACCTGAAATTCGGTGCGTCGTTTTGTATCCACCAACTTTGCAGTCATTATGTCAATAAACCAGTCGTCAGCATTTATTCCCGGATATTCTTTGGCAATTTCATAGAAGGTCTTCAGGAATAATCCATCGGTGGTCTTTACTACATTTGCCTTGGTTACCGCGGTGACACGGGTTTTATTATTCTTCTTCGCATATTCAAATGCCAATCTGATGATGCGCTCACTACCGGGTTTTGTAATCATCTTAAAGTCAATCGCCAGGTCTGGAGTAACTTCAATGCCAAATGGACCAAGGGCATAGACATCTTCGGTATTTTCCCGGAAGAATATCCAGTCAATTCCCTGAGAAGGAACCCGCACTGGCCGAACATTGGCAAACAGGTCAAGTTCTTTTCTTATTGCAACATTTGCGCTTTCAATATTTGGCCAGGGGTCTCCCTTCTTGGGGGTTGTGGTCGGACCTTTTAAGAGCACATGGCACTTTTTAATTTCTTCAAGAACATCATCGGGAATTGGTTTCATTACCTCGGCACGGCGCTCAATTGTGCAACCTTCAATCACCCGAAATTCAACCTTCCCTTCGGCAACTTCATTCTTCAGAAGATGCTCCAGAACGCGCTGGGCTTCACCAGTAATATAAGGTCCAATTCCATCACCACCAATTACGCCGATAATAATCGGTTTTAATTTTGTATAATCAATCCATTCTTCAGCCTTTTTTATTGTCTCAACCCTCTTTAGTTGTTTTTCAAGAATTCCGCCAAAATGTTCCATTGCCTTCATAACCGGCTCAGAAAATTTTGGTTTTTCAAAGACCTTTGTAACTTTCGGTTTTTTGCCCTTTACCGCCGGGGCCTTTATTTTTTTTGCCTTCTTAGCGGTTTTCGCCTTTTTTGTCTTTTGTCTCATAGATATTAAACCTCCTTTCTCTCAAGAATTCTTGCTTTTTAATCAAGTTTAAAATCGCCGTGTTTTTCGATATGGGCTAAAAGTCCTCCGTCATTTAGAATGTTGAGCATTGCCTTTGGCAGGGGATGTGCCTTTATCTCAATCCCCTTTGTTTTGTTTTTTATAATCCCCGTGGAAAGGTCTATCTCCAGTTCGTCGCCCTGTTCAATCTTATCTGTATCACATTCCACAAGGGGTAAACCAATGTTTATTGCATTGCGATAGAAGATTCGGGCGAAAGATTTGGCAAGAACTGCTGAGACTCCAGCAAGTTTTATTATCGTTGGGGCATGCTCCCTTGAACTACCAAGGCCAAAGTTATTTCCGGCAACCACAAAATCACCCTTTGATAGTTTGCTTGCAAACTCAGGGTCGGCGTCCTCAAGGACATGTTTTGCGAGTTCCTCAAGGTTAGAACGGAGGTGAAAGTATCGGCCCGGGCAGATTAAATCGGTAGAAATGTCATCGCCAAATTTCCAGGTCTTCCCCCTTAGAATCATAAGAACCTCCTATTTCACTTTTCCACATACTTCTTTATCCAGGCGGTAGTAACGGATTTTGGTCTTTCAATCGCTTCACCCAGGGCACGGCTTATAACTAACTGGGCGCACATTCCCATTGCCCGGGAGACGCCGAAGAGAACAGTATAATATTCAAATTCAGTCAAACCAAAGTGGTAGAGCAATGTTCCGGATGCGGCGTCAACATTGGGCCAGGGGTCTTTTGCCTTACCCTGTTCTTTTAAGACATCAGGGACAATCTTAAAAACCTTTGCCATAATCTGGTAGATTTCATCATCAGGACAAACCCGGGCACCAAACTGATGGAATGCATCAAACCTCGGGTCAGTTATTCTCAAGACCGCATGTCCATATCCTGGTATTACCTTTCCCGAATTTAATGTATCCCAGGCAAACTGCCTCAAATCTTCATCACTGGGAACACCCTTAAACCTTTCCCGAACCTTGATGAGCCAGTCAAGGCACTCCTGATTGGCAAGCCCATGCAGGGGTCCAGCAAGGCCATTAAGCCCTGCTGATACTGCATAGTAGGGGTCAGAAAGTGCCGAACCAACACAGTGGCAGGTATGGGCACTCACATTTCCACCTTCATGGTCTGAATGTAAAACCATATATAGCCTCATCAGATTTTTGAATTCGCCAGTAGGGTCAGGGATTCCGAGCATATTTGCATAGTCGCCCGCCCAGTCAAGATTCGGGTTGGATTTGATAAGCGGTCCTTTATTGAATCTCATCCGATATATTCCAGCCGCAATCGCAGGTAGTTTAGCAAGCAAATTCAGGGAGTCTTCAAGGGTCCATTCCCAGTATTCCTCTTTCTTCAGTCCCTCGGTATATTTCTTTCTGAATAGGGACTCTCTTTCCATTGCCAGAATTGCCAGACTGAACATTACCATAGGGTGGGAGTCCTTCGGCAATGCCTTCAGGGTATTCCACACATAATCTGGAACCTCAGCCCGGCTCTTTAAATTCTGCTTTACACCGTGAAGTTCCTCTTTGTTGGGTAATTCACCGGTAAATAGCAAAAAGAGGACTTCCTCGGGCAGTTTATCCTTTAACTGGGCGATTGGAATATCACGAATCAAAAGTCCTTTATCAGGAGGAACCTCAGAGGTATCACAAACCAATGCCTTTACCCCTCTCATTCCTCCGTAGACTTGGGCAACGGTGACCTCAGATATTACCTTATCGCCATAATTTTTTACCAGGTTTTTTATCTCCTCCCGCCAAACTGGAATTTTTGTCATCAATTTTGTTTTAATTGGGTTTGCCATTTTATTTTCTCCTTTTTACTTTTTTTCTTTTTATTCTCTTTGCCTCAAAAAACTCTCTGGGGTCACTTATCACCCCTCTCAATGCTGAATAGGCTGCAGTGGCTGGTGAAGCAAGATAGATGAAACCTTCAGGATTGCCCATCCTTCCCTTAAAATTCCTGTTTGCGGTTGAGAGGCAGACCTCACCATCACCAAGGATTCCCTCATGGACACCAACACAGGGCCCGCAACCCGGACCAAGGATGATGGCTCCAGCCTGAACAAATATATCAAGTAGTCCGAGTTTGCTTGCCTCAAGGAAGATATCCCTTGATGCCGGGACAACGATGAGTCTTGTCTTTGGGGCAACCCTTCTATTTTTTAAAATCTCCGCAGCAATCTTTAAGTCCTCAATCCTTCCATTTGTGCAGGTGCCGATAAAGACCTGATTCACTCTTATATCTTTTAAATCTTCTACCGACTTTGTATTATCAACTGTATGGGGACAGGCAACCTGGGGTTTTAGTTTGCTGGCATCAATCTCAATCGTTCTCTCATATCTGGCATCCTTATCAGGAGCAATTGGACGCCAGTCCTTAATCCTTCCCCTTTTTTTCAGATACCCCCTGGTGATTTTATCTGAAGCAATCAGTCCGGTCTTTGCCCCGGCCTCAACCGCCATATTGGATAGGACAAACCTTGATTCCATTGACATATTATCAATTGCCTCACCACCAAACTCCAGCGATTTATAGGTTGCCCCATCAGCACCAATTATTCCGATGAGATATAAAATCAAATCCTTGGAATAGACTCCAGGTGGAAATTTACCCTTTACCTCAATCCGATAAGTTTCTGGCACCTTAAACCAGGTCTTGCCCAACGCCATACCAATTGCCACATCAGTAGAACCCATACCAGTGGCAAATGCACCCAATGCGCCGGAGGTGCAGGAATGGGAGTCTGCGCCAATTACAACATCTCCTGGTTTGACAAAGGACTCAACAAGTCGCTGATGAATTACACCTTCTCCAATATCAGAGAGAATTGCCCCGGTCTTTTCGCAGAATTCCCTGATCAATATATGGTCGTTTGACAATTCCTTTCTCGGTGCGGGTGCAGCATGGTCAATAAAACAGATAGATTTTGGTGCCTTTACTTTCTCTAATTTCATCTTTTGAAGTTGCCGGATGCCCAATGGTCCTGTGCCATCCTGAAACGCGGCGACATCAACCTGGGCAATTACAATATCACCCGCATAGGCATCCTGCCCACTCTTTTCTGATAAAATTTTTTCTGCCAAAGTCTTGCCCATAATACCTCCAGAAGATAATCTCGCTTTCACTTGGCTAAATTCTAATCCGCCACACCCCTTGGCGTATGGCGATTCAGATTTACTCCGCTATTCCCTTTTTTATTCCTGCCATTCTGAAGTCCTCTGCACAAGTGAAGAGGACCTCAGAATCTGAACATAATCAGGGGCAAAGGCCCTGAAACCCCCATCCCTCACCCTAACCCTCTCCCTTGGAAAGGGAGAGGACAGGGGTGAGGGGAAATTTTATCTGTTTTTAATCTGCCTTTATCCGTTTGAATCCAAGGTATTGGAATTATTGAAATTCCAATACCTCAAAATTTCCACTCCCTAAGGATAAGATTCTTCCCCCTTCGGCGGGCTCAGAATGATAGAGGGGGGCCATATAAAGGTGCAACATAACAGAGAAGAACTTCCTTTTTTTCCTAAAAAGCACACTGTTTAGAAAAACTCACCTTTTACAATTTAGTGAGCCCCGATAAAATTATACAAAAAAAAACTCATCAGTCAATAGACGAATGAACTGCCGCCGATAAATTCCCTTAATATTGAGTTTGAAGGGACATCCCGGTCACTCAATTCATTGAATAGAGTGAAGAAATCCAATAGCCTTTTTGCCTCTTCATATAATACCTCGTCCCTTTTTATCCTTTTCAAAATCGGCAGACAGTATTTCTTTAAAACCGCTGGTTCGTAAAGAAGGGCTGAATTGAACATCTCATCAGCCTGCTCCTGAAACGGATAGATATTTCGCTCCTCTCCACTCCTCACACTCCCCCATCTGCACAGGACACCCTTTAAATCGTAGCCACGATAATGTGTATCACGGACTATCCTCCTCAAGAGTCTTGTATCGGTTGTGGAGATGCGATTGTGGTCATCAATGTTGAGCTGGGTAAGGGCGCTGATATAAATTTTGAACTTTATAAAAATTGGAATTTTATAGGTCAATTCATCATTGAGACAGTGTATCCCTTCAATAAGAACAACCCCATAGGGCGGCAGGCGAACGACCGGACCCCTTTCCCTTTCCCCGGTCTTGAAGTTAAACTTTGGTAAGATAACCCTTTTCCCTTCAATTATCTCAAGCATATCCTGATTCAATTTTTCTAAATCTACCGCCTTTATTGATTCAAAGTCAAGCCTTCCCTTTTCATCCCTTGGTGTCTTACTGTGGGGAAAGAAATAGTCATCAACCGAAATGATTAAGGGCCTCAATCCATTTACCAATAACTGAACCGCAAGCCTCTTTGTGAATGTGGTCTTACCGGCACTGCTTGGTCCGGCAATGAGAACGATTTTTCTCTTTTCATTTGTAATCCGGTCGGCAATGTAAACAATCTTCTTTTCGTGGAGTGCCTCAGAGACTCTGATGATTTCTGCACCACGCCCTTTTTTTATTGCGGAATTTAATTCTCCAACATCGGTAATTCCCAGAACCTTTACCCATTCCAGGTATTCATAAAATATCCTTGCCAGACGGAACTGGGGTGAAAATTCCGGAAGTTTTTTCAGATTTCGCCAGTGGGGAAATACCATTACAAACCCAGGTGGAAAATCCTTAATATAGAAGAGTGGTGATTTATTGGTAAAATCAAATGGGGGAACCAAAAAAGAATTATAGTGTCCAAGGAGACGGTAAAGGAAGATTTTCTTAAGATCAATATTTCTCAATAGGGTAATTTTATCCTTTAGACCATCACGGGCAAAGAGTCGCATTGCCTCCTGTTTCGTGCATAACAATCTTTCTATTGGAATCCCTTTTGCAATGATTTCCTTCATCACCTTCTCAAGGTTTTGTAAATCCCTTATAGAAAGCCTGTGCTCAAGGTAGCAGTAAAAACCCTGACCTATTGAATGTTCAATGCGCAATCTACTCTTGGGAAATAATCTTCTCACGGCAACATAAAGGATAAAAGAGAGGGTGGACTGATACCGACGCCAGAGGTTCAACCTTTTAATATCCTCTATACCCTCTTTTTCTTCTATTATTTCAGAAACCATTTCAGATAATCCTTGGTCCGAAGATTGCAGTTCCAATCCGAATCATATTTGAACCCTCTTCAATTGCAACCTCAAAGTCTGAGGTCATCCCCATTGATAAAATTGGAAACTGCTGGTCAAATGACTGGCTCAATTCATCCCTCAAGTCGTGGAGAAGTTTAAAACAGGGTCTTGAGGACTCAGGGTCAGTAATTGCCCAGCCCGGACCAATGGTCATCAGACCCAAAACTTTTATTTTTTTAAAATCTTTGATTGATTCATAGAATTCAAACAGTTCCTCAGGTTTAATCCCAAATTTGGTTGGTTCCTTTGAGGTATTTACTTCTATCAAACAATCAACGGACTTTTCCGCCCTCTTCTCAATCTCCTGTGCCAATTTTAATGAATCAAGGCTATGGATCAGAGAAAAAATTTTTATTGCATCCTTTACCTTATTTGTCTGGAGATGACCAACCAGATGCCACTGGACCTTATTTCCAATGAGGGTAAACTTCTCCTTTGCCTCCTGAACCCGGTTTTCACCAATGATTTTTATCCCCGCATTGATTGCCTCTTCAATTTTTTCCACACTAACCGTCTTGGTCACCGCCACGATTGTAATCTCCTCTGGATTCCGGTGGGCCCTTTCAGCAGAAATTGAAATTCTCTCTTTTAATCTTAAGATATTATCTGCAACTGACATAACCAGTTCCACAAAACTTAGGCTTTCCTAAAAATTGTTTCTCTAATTACCAGCCCCCGCTTCTGATTTTCTGATAACCTCCTCCCTTTCTCTATATCAATTAGCCATTTAATCCTAAAGGAATGGAGCTCAACCCTACATCTTGCTGTATAGGAATTTCAAAAAATTCCTATACAGCAGATAAGGGAAATTTCATTATAGAAAAGGACCAGATACATCAGGCACATTCGTAATGCCAAAGATAGTGCACAACCTATGGCAACCCTCACCTTTATCCTCTCCCTTTCCAAGGGAGAGGGTTAGGGTGAGGGATGGGGGTTTCAGGGGGCATCCCCCTGATGTATCTTGAGGAAAAATCTATTTCTTTCGTAAAAGTTTATTTTTTTCTAAAAATCATCTTTTCCATTAACCACTGCCGCACTATATTGTGCCTCGGCAAGGATATAATCAGGAAATCAGAGAATCAGATTATCAGGTAGAGAATATCAGGGTATCAGAATATTAGTTATAAAACCCGATATTCTATTCTTCTGATATCCTTCTTCCTGATTTTCTGATAATCTGATATTCGCTTCTATACCCATTAGTAATTTAATCATAAGCGAGTGAAACCTTACCCCCCATTTTTGGGAAAAACTTACCTCTTACTTTCTTTCGCTTTTCCTGGATGTGTCCTGCTGAATTTACTTCAGCATCTAAATTCTATGGGCAGGGAAGGATTCGAACCTCCGAAGGCTCACGCCAGCAGATTTACAGTCTGCCCCCGTTGTCCGCTTGGGTACCTGCCCAGAGCCGACAGAGGGATTTGAACCCCCGACCTATGGTTTACAAAACCATTGCTCTACCCCTGAGCTATGTCGGCTATAACCCATCACCCTTCCCTTGAATATAATATCCATTTAATTAAAAAAGTCAAGCACTGGGTAAAAATGGTAAAATTCTGGTGGTTGACTATTGGAATGAATTGATTATACTTAAAAAATGGCAAAGAAGATCTCAAGAGAAGGATTTCTTGAAATCCACTGGGATAAAATAATTCCCATTTTATTGTTTGTCATCCCCAGTATCTACTTCCTTAAGTTTCTTTCGCCAAACCAGATGATTGGCGGTTCAGATTATTTAATCGGGAGTTATCCTCTGGAGAAGTATGCAAAAGAACAGGGCGAAATACCTTTATGGTTTCCCAATGTCTTTGGCGGCTTTCCCGCACTCGGTGCCCCGGTCGGAGGTGAATTTGCCCCCCTTGCCCAGTTGAAATGGATTTTGCCACCCCAGATTGTTCTCACAATAAAATTTATCATTCTCTTTTTTATTGCGGGTCTGGGGATGTTCTTTTATTTAAAAACGCTCGGGCTTTCTAAATACTCATCTGGGTTTGGTGCGTTTGTCTATCAATGGATTGGAAATCTTGCTACAACTCCCGAGGCCGGCCATGCCGGACGCGCCGCAAGTATTGCCCTCTTTCCATTTATTCTTTTCTTTCTCCACCGGGCTTTAGATACTAAAAAAGTTAACCACTTCATCTTGCTTTCCATTGCCATTGCATTTACATTCTATGAAGGACATTTCCAACTTACATATTACACTCTCATTGTTCTTGTCGTGTATGTAGTCCATTATCTGGTAATTCACCGGAAAATTCTAACTAAAAAGGATTTAGTGAAAATTTTGGGCTATGGTTTCATCTGTATTATTTTAATTTTTCTTTTAATGGCAATGGTCTGGCTACCGGTTCTGGGGGGGATGAAGGCGGTTGCCCGGGGCCTGGAAAGGGGCTATGAATACGCGGCTTCCTGGAATCTGCCACCAGTGGAAATCTTTGACCTCTTTGTGCCCAATTTCTCCGGGGGCCTTGAAAACTACTGGGGTGAAAATGCCTTCAAACTCCATACCGAATTCTGCGGAATTGTAATAATTATCTTTCTTCTCTTTGCCCTCATCCTCTTTTTCAAAAAGAATTATGTAAAATTCTTTGCCATTACCGGCCTTGTTGCCCTGTTTTATTGCTTTGGTGGTGCGACACCGGTCCATCGCATCTTCTACACGATTATCCCCGGTTTCAAACTTATGCGGGCCCCGAATCTTGCCTTCTATATCGTCGCCTTTAGTATGGTTATAATCGGGGCAACCGGTTTTGAGGAACTGATAATAAAAAAAGAGATTGATAAGAAGAAATTTCTTACCATCTCGGGAATTTTAATCTTTATTCTGTTGGTTGTTCTTTCTCTGATTGCCCCGGCAATCGGTCGGGCAGCAGCTGGTGAAAAAATTGGGAATTTTGAGCAGAACATCTCTGGATATACAACTTCAGCAACTATCAGTTTTATTCTCCTTCTTTTTGTAATAATTTCTGTATATTTCAGGATAAGTGGAAAATTGAAGATTTCATCGGCAAGTCTATTGATTATTATTCTCTCTTTGATTCATCAAATCCCGGTGATGGCAAAATATCTACCTGAAGCACCTGCCCCTGAAGTCTATTATCGCGCAGATGATATTGTGCCATTTTTAAAAAGGGATAAGACCATATTTCGCGTATTCCCATTCTATTATGAACATACTACAGATTGTTATCTTTATTATCACAATATCCAGAGTGCGGGTGGTTATATTGCCAATCCAATCCAGCGGTATCAGGATTTTATCGGGGCCGGAACGAGTGTGATGTTCAATCCCTCAAACCTTATCAAATATCCCAAATTTATTGACCTTTTAAATTTAAAGTATGTGGTTGCCCCAAATCTTCCTGATGATATTTCAAGATATGACCCGCATAGTCAACGTTTAATTATGCAGATAAAAGAATTCTTGAAGAGATTCCGCCTGGTTCACAGGGGATATAAGTCTTCAGTATACCAAAACGATAGTGTCCTGCCCAGGGCATATCTCGTGCCGGATTACTGTGTTGTTGAGGAGAATCAAATTCTTGAAATTATGAAATCGGAAAACTTTGACCCCAAAAGGATTGTGATTCTTGAAGAAGAACCCGATCTTCCCCATCAACCAGAGGTAAATTCCTTTTATGAGGCAGAAATCATTGAATACCGGGCAAACCGAATCGTTTGCAGAGCAGATTGTCCATTTGCCGGATTTCTCGTTTTGCTTGACAACTGGCATCCCGACTGGCGGGTCTATGTAGATGGAAAAGAGGCGAAATTATACAGGGCAAATTATACATTTCGGGCGGTCTATTTAGAAGCGGGTAGGCATGATGTAGTATTTGAATATAAATCAAAGTTTTTTGTGATTGGTTTGATTATTACAATTACCACAATCTTTGCTATCCTGGGGTTTTATATTCCATTGGGAATCTGGCGCCAGGCCGTAAGGATAAGATTGAAATCTCAATCCCGTTAACTGAAAAGTTCCCTTTTTATCTTTTCAATATCAGTTTTTTCCGGAGTAAATGGAAAGTTTCTGATGTCCTCGCCGGGCAGGCAATCTGAATATGGACGATTGCAGGCAACTTCGCCATTTTTATTTGGACAGCCACTGGTCATAAATGGCTTCCCGGTCTCAATTATTCTACTGAGTTCATTCTTATCAAGAAGGAATTCAGTTATTCTTCCTTTCTGGTCAAAAATTAAATCATTCATTGTCGCAAGATTGTTATTGATGAGATAACGGGCGAGTTGAATCCTGCGATACTGCCCAATTGGTGGTGGTTGATGTGCGGCAAGGAGGGAATCCGGTTCGGGAAAGAATGTAAATAAGTGGGTTTCAATACCATTATTATGCGCATTTTGAATAGTTTCAACCATCTCCTTTTCGCTCTCACCAAGTCCTACGATTAAATGTACTCCCACATTACCCCGACCAAAGATTTCTACCGCTTCTTTCAGGGCCTGCCAGTAACGTTCCCATCGGTGTGGTCCCCTTACCCCCTTGCCACGGAATCTCTCAAAAAGATGGGGAGTTGCGGTATCAACCGCAATCCCGATACGTTCTGCCCCCTCACTTTTGAATTTACAAAAATCTTCTTTTTTTAAAACGGTCGGCGCGGAAAGAACGGAAATGGGAATATCAATTCTTTTATGAATAAGATTGATAAGTTTAACCGTATCCGCAACCGCCCTTTTATTGGTGACCATAGAGATGCAGATTCTCTCAATTTCAAACTTTTTCTGGACGATTCTATCCATCACCTGTTCAAACTCATAGACATTCCACTCCACGCGAATAAAACTCTTTTCAGTAAATTGGCCGGGTCGCTTCATTGATAGACCACAATAGGCACAATTGCCCGCACAACCGTGGTCATAGGTAAGAAGGATATTTATGCAGGGGGATTTGGCATTTCTGTAGAATAGTCCATTCTTAAAACCCAAAACCATTGCTGCCGCTAAACTGATGCGGATATACTCCGGGCTTTCCCTTTTTCTCCAGTTCTGTGCCCCGGTGCCGGTCATTGCAAATGAATTCTTAAAATCGGTATGATATACCAATCCCTGTGGGTTTGACATCCAGCCCAATGTTTGATTCCGGATTGAGCACTGCGACATTTATCACCGAGACAATTCTATTGATAACCATAAAGCCGGTCATAAATGTAGCACGCCGGAGATTTTCCCGGGCTGACTTCCTCTTCTCCCAGTAAAGAGTTTTATTTACTATTGTATCCCATTGCCACTGGTCATCACCAAAATAACTATGCTCCTGGATATATTCCTGTTGCCGCTGTGGGTCATCAGGATAATATAGACTTGCATCCCTCTCCACCATTAGATTATAAGTATCCGAAGAGAAGAAGTCTTCAAGATTGTCAAAGTATTCAATATCCTGCCGATTGGGATTTGCCCCGGCGTGTTGAACCGCAAATGCCCGTGATGACTGCTCCAGTCTGTTACCAAACCAGTTAAATGTGTAGTATGAAAACCATAAGGAGCCTTCAATGATGAAGAATGTCTTTGCCTCATTTTTTCTTTTCAGTATCATCTCACCCCAGCCTGGCATAATTGCCGAGGCAAGGATGGGATTCATTCCCTGAATAAGGATTAAAGAAATTCCTAAAAACATTAAACCTCCTTCACCCTTACTTGAGCACGGCAAACTTCTTAAACTTCACTTCGCTTTTATCCTTATTCCTTGCCTCAATGCGCAGAATATAAACACCATTTTGTTGATTCTGAAAATCAAAGCCAATCTCATTATATTCGTTTGGCGTGGGCTGGGAAATCTCTGTTCCACCGACCCGATGCCCGGCAATATCCAGGATGTCAATCTTCACCCGGGCATCCTGAGATAGATAGAAGCGAACCGTGCCATACCTTTCTACAGGAGAAGGATAGAGATAGAATGAACCCAAGAGGGTAACTGATGTTTTGGGCTCGGTATATGTTCCAGTATAAACACCCCAGTTTTTATTGGAATTCATATAACCACTCCAGGAGGCATCCTTTCCGGGAAAGTCCCAGATATAAATCTTCCCTGAATCTGTGCCACAGGCAAGTTCCAGGTCCCCATCCCGGTCAATATCATAAACAAAACCTGGTGCAGAGAATCCTCCATCACCAAATAAAGGTGAGAAGGCAAACTCTTTATTCCGGTTATAGACAATTTTTAGTTGACCGGAACTTAAAGAATCTTTTGGGCCAAGCCCAAAGATGATTTCCTCACCCCAAATTGTATCAAGGTTGGCAACAATAAGGGGATAGAGGATGTATTCATTGGTGGTTAAGGGGAAGTTATTCTCTATTGTTCCATTGCGGTTAAAGACATATAATGTCTTACTGCTATTCGGTGAGATAATCTCAAGATAGCCGTCTTGATCAATATCAGCGAGTGCCGGTGTATAATAAAATACTGTATCAATCCAGGTTTCAAACTTCTGTTTTAGTGTATCTTCACCATAGAGATAAAAGGTGCCGTAGCCATTGACGATTGCGGCCTCAGGCTTACCATCACGGTCAAAATCACCAACCACCGGTGAAGAATAGGTGAGCATATTATGCTGGGAATTTCTGAACTCTTTTATTATACCATTTTTATTAACCAGCCAGAATCTTCCATCCGCACCAAGCACACCAATCTTTCTATTTGTCTCATCAAAGACACAGGGGGTTGAATAAACCCAGGAGTTGAGATAGATGGGAAAGTTCAAAAGATTTTGCCCGGCGCTATTGAGGCAGTATAATTTTCTATCTTCAGCACCAAAAATAATCTCCAATCTGCTGTCCCCATTTATATCAAATAATAATGGTGCACCAAGAATAATTCCGTCGGCCCGGAATGGAAAATTGGAAATGGAATTTAAGGTTTTGCCATCCAGTACCCGTAAGTAAAATCCCGAGCCAAAAACTATATCATCCGCACCATCATTATTTATATCACCAATTGCAAGAAAAGTAGTGATGGTATCAATGGTTGTTGAGCCATAAAGAGTTCCATTATGGTTATAGACATAAATATTGCCATATTTTGTGGTCGCAATTATCTCAATATCCCCATCACCATCAAGGTCACCATAACTCAAACTATAAACCGGCCTTCTTAAAGGTAAAGATACTGGAAAGCCCTTTTGATAGATATCAAAATTTACTGAAAGACTCATCAGGGTATCTAATTTTGATAGGATGTCAATATTTATTAAGGACTTCCCAAAATAGGAATCGGAATTGGGATTGGTAAATGGACCGAACTTGTGGTTTGATTTTCCTGAGTCGTCAACAAAGAATAAGTCATACTTTGAGCCATAATATTCAAGGGAATCTCCATACCACCAGGCATCAAAATGCTGAATTCCATCCGCTTCTTCTAAATCAATTCCCTTGTGTTTTGGGTCTATCTGGATTGTGTTATAGGCATAGTTTGCATATATCACATTGTCATCAATGTGCCAGATGGCAATTCCACTTGCGGGCAGGAAGAAGTCCAACTCTCCATAATCAACATAGACCGGCATTCCATCCTCAACATCAATGATTATTGTATCTTTATTTCTTATATCCTGCTGGCGATTTTCAATTAAGAAGAATTCGGTTGGGGAGATTGGCACCTTTACCATTGTTTGATTTGCCAGCCCGGATTGTGTAGTATCAACTTCTGCAGCGCGCAGGGTCAATAGACTTTCCGGATTTGTTACCACAATCGGTTCAACCCAGACCGGGTCGTTTGTATAGTGACCAAAGAAGTATCTCGTCCAGGCACCCAGATTGGCCGGGATTGAACCTTCCGGAACACCCACTTCAGGCATTCCTACCCAGCCGCCGGTCCCCATCAAATCAAAGGCGCCAACACCGTTGGAATTACTTGTAACATCATATAAATCGGGCAAACCCAGGATATGTCCAAATTCATGGACAGTTGTGCCCAGTGCGCCAACCATATACCAATCAACCCTGGCCATTTCTGATAAACAACTTATCGGACACTGGATTGTATCTTCACCATTATTGGCGATTATATAGGGAACACCGAGGTAGTATCCCAGTGCCCCGGGTGGAATGGTTGCTGAGGGAATGTCAAAAAGGCGATAAAATGGATAGATACTTACCTGTAGCATACTGCCGGCATGAAAGACAACTATTGCATCATAATCAGAAAAGTCTACAGTTTCGTCCAAATCCGCGGCCGCAATTGCATCGGCAACAATCCTTACCATCCCCATCTCCATTGCATAGGTATTAAAAAATACGAATTGTTCACCACCGATGACTTCAATATGGTCAAAACCACTGTAGTATGACATCTTATGGGGTAGTTGATAGGAATCGGTTGGCCGGTCAGGTTTTACTGTCCAGTTGATATTACACTTTCCAAATGAGTTTGCCTTATAATAATTATGCAGGAATTGCATCTGACGCTCAAAGTATTTCTTTGTATGGGGTGGGTCATAGAAGAGTCCATCTTCTGGAGAGCCAAAGCCAATTAAGTCCATCTTCCCATTGCCTGTGGATAGAGTATCATCATCCTCAACAAATTCTGCCTTCAAGACAAGGATATTTAGATTTTGAAGTCGGCTTCCTTTCTTTAGGTGTGGCAGGCCAAATTCCTTAAAGAAATGAACTTTTTTAAATTGTTTTGGGGAAAGTGTTTCAATACCCTTTGGACTTACAAGTTTCACCTTGAAATTGGGCTCAGGGAGGGGAGGTGGACTGTCGTTTCTATTCCTCGTGAGGATTAACTTCTCCCCGGCGCAAAGGTTAAATAAAAATAAAATGGTAAAAATAGACCGCAATTTGACCTCCATAGATTCTTATTATATATATTTTAAAATTGAAGTCAACCATATATTTAAATGCCCCAAATCATATTATCAATTCCGTATCTCTTGACACCCTCGCCTTTCTCATTATAATCCCCAAATGGCTGATATTACAAAGGGTGTGCGGGCATTCACCCTGGGGACTGCCCTGAGCCGTGTCTTCGGACTTTTAAGAGAAATAGTCTTTGCTTTTTTATACGGGGCAAGCACTTCAACTGATGCCTTCCAGGCGGCATTCAGAATCCTTGACCTGTTGAGGGACCTCTTTGCTGAAACCACCCTATCTTCGGCAATCGTGCCCATCCTTACTGACCAGAAACAGAAGGGCAAGCAAAAGCAGAATCTTCTGGCGAGCAATATCTTTAACATTCTCTTAATTATTGTCGGAATTGTTACCATCCTTGGTATGTTCTTTTCGCCCTATATTGTGAATATAATTGCCTTTGGCTTTGGGAGAGTTCCCAATAAATTGACCCTCACCGCTCAACTTGCTACAATAATTTTCCCATTCTTACTCTTTCTGGCCCTGGCTGCCTGGGCGATGAGTTATTTAAATACGGAAGGCGAATTTTTTGTGCCCTCGGTAGCCCCGGCATTTTTTAATCTCTTTTCAATAATTGTCCCCTTGATTTTATACTCTTATTTATTAAATCGGGGAACCGACCCGATATTCGGGATGGCATTTGGGGTTTTGGTTGGTGGTCTGATGCAGTTTGGTATCCAGATTCCATCTTTGTATAAAAGGGGTTTTCGTTATAATAGATATATCAATTTTTTGGACCCGGAATTTAAGAGGGTTCTTGCCCTATTTATTCCGGTTGCAATTGGCCTTGCCGGTTCAAGGATAAATGTGATGGTGGATACAATAATGGTTTCAGTTCTGGAAGAGAAGAGTATGACCTGGCTCCATTATGCCTTCCGGATAATGCACCTCCCGATGGGCCTCTTTGGTATTGCGGTAGGAACTGTTGCTTTACCGGTTCTTTCCCGATTGGTTGTGGAAAATAACTTATCGGAATTGCGCAGGACATTATTTGATTCAATTAAGTTGGTCTTATTTCTCACCGTCTCTTCCTCAATCATTATTGCCTTCTTTTCTATCCCCATAACGAGAATAGTGTATGAACGGGGGAAATTTACATCCTTTGACACAACTGCCAGTGCCGGGGCACTGGTCTTTTATATAATGGGCGTTCCTTTTGCCGCCTGTCTCCGCAACATTGCTGCCCTCTTTTATGCATTTAAGGACGCAAAGACCCCGATGCTGGTCAGCCTTTTTTCGGTGGGAATTAATGTGGTTCTGAACTATATCCTGATGCAAATTATGAGTTATCGGGGTATTGCCCTTGCTACATCCTTGAGTGCCTTTATAAATTTTGCGATTTTACTAAAGTTTTTACCAAGCAAGATTGGCTCATTTGAAATATCAAATTTTCTTAAGTATTTTATCTCCCTGGTCATTTCCTCAACAGGAGGTGGATTTTTAGGGATTTTTGTCACTAATTTTATTTTAGGTCAATTCGGAAGTTCTATCTTGATGCAAATCTCTGCCCTTATAATTGGTGGCTTAATTTCCGTTTTTGTCTTTTACTACATCTGCTTAATTCTCAAAGTAAGGGAGGTAAGAATTTACACAAGGAGACTATTGGCAAGGGAAAATTGAAACTTCTGCGCCGGGATATCACAAAGCATAAATTTATCCCAGCAGGTCGGACATTGTATAAAATCCCTTCTTTTTCTTGACGATAAACCTTATTGCCTTGAGTGTTCCTTCCGCAAAACAACGCCTTGAAGTAGCAAAATGCCGCAATTCAATAAACTCACCCTGACCCAGAAATAGAATTCTATGTTCTCCAACCACATCTCCACCCCTTATTGCACTGATACAGATTTCCTTTTTTTCTCGCTCACCGGTCATACCTTGCCTTCCATAAATCAATTTTGCATCGGGTTTTACCTTCTTAATTCTTTCTCCAATCGCCTGGGCTGTTCCGGAGGGGGCATCCTTCTTACCCCGATGGTGTGTCTCAATAATCTCTATATCATATTCCGACAAATCCTGTGTCACTTTTTCTACTAAATTATACAATACATTTATCCCCATTGACATATTGGGACTGAAAAAAATTGGGAATTCTTGAGAGAATTTTTTTATCTCAGCAATCTGTTCCGGGGTAAAGCCGGTCGTGCCAATACAATAGGGTTTTTTAAAGCGGGCAGAATTCCTCAAGTTTTCCATCGTTGCCCCGGGATTGGTGAAATCTATGACACAATCCGCTTCGGTGATTACTTTCTGGATATCATCAACAATCTTAACTGAAGAGATGAACCTGTTGACAAAGGGATTAGATTTTTCTTCAACCCCGGCAATTATCTTTATATCTGAAGCACCCTCTATTGCATTGATTATCTCCCTTCCCATCCTGCCTGCAGCACCGCAGAGTATTGCCTTAATCATAAATTTATTCCGTATTCAATCAAACATTTTTTTAATATCTCACTATTCTCATAACCCATCTCCACAAGGGGAAGTCTTGGTTTACCCGCGGGCATACCCAGCATCTCCATTGCCTTCTTTATGGGAATGGGATTTGTTTCAATAAACAATGCCTTCACAACAGGAAACATTTTAAGGTGGATTTTTTTTGCCTCCGCAATTTTGCCTTCAAAAAATAGTGCGCACATATCTGCAACATCACGGGGAAAAATGTTGGCGATTACCGAAATTACACCTTTTGCACCAATTGCCAGCATGGGCAGGGTGAGTGAATCATCACCGGAAAGAATGTCAAAATTATCACCCATAATATTGATAAGTTCACAGACCTGGTCAAGGTTGCCACTTGCCTCCTTGATACCCACAATGTTCTTGCCGTCTTTGGCAATTTGCGCCACGGTTCTGGGCAAGATATTGACCCCGGTTCGGCCCGGCACATTATAAATAATTATCGGGAGATTGGTCTCTGAACTTATGATTTTATAATGTTGATACAACCCTTGCTGGGTCGGTTTATTATAGTATGGAGTAACGATGAGCAGGGCGTCTGCTCCACAATTCTGCGCCCTGTGAATCATCTTTACTGTCTTTTCTGTGGAATTCGTTCCTGCCCCGGCAATTATTGGAATTTTACCCTTACACTCGGCAACCGAAATTCTTATGATTGCCTCATATTCCTCTTCAGTTAAAACCGGACTTTCACCGGTTGTCGCACAACAAACAATTCCGGCACTTTTGTTTTTTATGAGGAACTTAAGATTTTTCTTTAATCCTTCCTCATCAAGTCTTCCTTTATCATCAAAGGGTGTAACAATTGCCACAAAAGAGCCCTGATACATCTTCTTCTCCTTTCAACCCTTCTTTTTTTCTCTTAACATATCATATATCCGATTAAAATCTTCCAGACTGAGGCAGTGAATTGTAATCGTTCCCTTATTTTTTTTCCATTCAAGGGTAACCCTGGTGCGTAAAAGTTTAGAAAGTTCTTCTTCCAAAATCAAAAGATTCGGTTCCTTCTCTCGGCCGGGTCTTATTACAATCTTTTTTGATAATTTCTTAATCAGTTTTTCTACCGCACGGACGGAAAGTCCTTCCTGGACAATTTTTTCTGCAACCTGAACCATTTTGAATTCATCATTAAGGGAAAGAATGGCGCGGGCATGGCCTTCGTCAATCTGTTTTTTTCTTAAATATTCTTGGACCTTGGGAGGAAGGGTCAAAAGCCTTAATGTATTGGTGATTGTGGAACGGTCCTTGCCCACGAGTTTAGAAATCTCTTCGTGGGTAAGACCGAATTTTTGATTAAGTTGCTGATAGGCAGTTGCCTCTTCAATCGGATTTAAATCTGCCCGATGTAGATTCTCAATAAGTCCGATTTCTAAGAGCTCTTTATCGGTCAGTTCTTTTATTATGGCCGGCACCTGGGTCAATCCCGCAATCTTTGCTGCCCTCAATCTTCTTTCACCAGCAGCAAGAATAAATTGATTATCCATCCGTTTAACAATTATTGGTTCAATAATCCCTTTCTCTCTTATAGAATTTACCAGGCCCATCAGTTCTTCTTCAGGAATATTCTCCCTGGGTTGATATGGATTCGGTTTTATTTCAATAATAGGAATCATCCGAAAGCCCTCTTTGACAATTGACCTCTCTTCCTGAGAGATTAGTGCCTCAATTCCCTTGCCTAATGCCTTTTTACGCATGGTCCAAAATCTCTCTGGTCAAAAGGAGATATGCCTGGGCACCGGCTGAAGAAATATTATAGTGAAGGACAGATTTCCCATAAGAAGGTGCCTCAGCAATTCGCACGGAACGGGGTATTATCGTTTCAAAGACCGAATCTGAAAAGTGTTTTTTGACTTCTTCCACAACATCCTTGGCCAGGTTCAATCGGGCATCATACATTGTGAGGAGAATCCCTTCAATCTCCAAATCAGGATTCAGGTTCTCTTTTACAGTTCTTATTGTCTTTAAAAGTTTTTCCAATCCCTCTAAGGCATAATATTCACACTGAATTGGAATAATCACACTGTCACTTGCGACCAGGGCATTCAATGTCAAAAGTCCCAGAGAGGGGGGACAGTCAATAATTCCATAATCATAATCATTATCAATGATGTTAAGTAAATCTTTCAACTTCCGCTCCCGATTCGCTTCACCAACAAGTTCAATTTCGGCGCCGACCAAATCGGGTGTTGATGGTAAGACCGAAAGATAGGGATACTTCGTCTTAATGATTGTCTCAGTAATCAATTGGGGTTCAAATAGACATTGATAAACAGAGGTCTTTAAGGTTTTGTAATCAATGCCAATGCCACTCGTCGCATTTGCCTGGGGGTCAAAATCAATGAGCAATGCCCTTTTTTCCGCAAGGGAAAGCCCAGCTGTCAAATTGACCGCGGTCGCAGTCTTACCAACTCCACCCTTCTGATTGCAGATGGCAATCTTACGCATCCTACTATTCTAATAAATTTGCGGGAAATGTCAATTAGGAATATTGAGATTGCTGAAAAGGTCTCTTTCGGTTGGAATAAATTCCGCATGACATTACTTGTTTCAAGGTCTCAAAAAGAATTTAAAGAATAGTTATCTTACGATAGAAACTCCCCGGCCGGGTTTGAATACGGAAGAAATAGACACCGGACCTTAAGCCTTTTATCACCAATCCATGGAGATTTTTATTAAAAATCGGTTGAATAAGTGAGCCCGAGGCATCAAATATATCCAATTCAATCCCATCGCCGCTGTTCAGGTTGCATTTGATTGCAGAACCGCTTCTTGCTACAGTTGGGAATATTGCTACTTTTCCCGGCAGCTTGTGCGTATTCTTTTTTAGAATGCCTGGATTTTCTACCACCCCCACATAAGTATCCTGATTGCCCAGACGCGTGTCAGTCCAGATTGGAACAACATTATCTTTACTTGCACCAGCAAGTCCATTGTATTCGCCAATCAATCCTGCCCGCTGGTCCGCAAGGGGTCGGTTATGGTCATAAGGTTCAATCTTCCCCCGGGAACCGGCATGGAGGTCAAAAGAGACTGTGGTCACGCGCACATTCGGTGACCAGGTGGTGCCACCATCAGTGGATTGAGTCAAATAAACATCGGTCAGGACATTATTAGGGTCCAGCCTTGAATCATAGAAGATTACCGAGATGCAACCGGTTCTATCAACCGTAAGCCAGGGATGGAACTGGTCAATGTTGGTTAAAGAGTCATCATTTATACGCACCCTGGGGCTCCAGGTATCACCTCGGTCAGTGGAGCGCGTGAAGTATATGTCTGGATAACCACCAGGACCGTCATCCATATATGCAATGTAGATATAGCCATTATATGGACCGCCTGTGATATCCACATCCATTGCCGGATAGGAAAATGTGAGAATGTCATTCTTTACATAGCGATACATATATGAGATATTCTGAACTGTCCGGTCGGTGCCGAATGATACACCTCCATTGGTTGAGCGGTCAAACCTTATTGAGAAGTCTGAGCACCAGGCCACATAGACCTCGCTGTTCGGTCCAACAGCCGGCACCGGCCATTGAACATTCCCGGCATCACTTACCAAAACAGGACCAACAAAGGAATTACCACCGTCGGTAGACCTGGAGATGAGAATCTGTGTATTATAAAATCTTGTCCAGGCTACATAAAGATTGTTGGTATAAGGACCACCTGAACGGTCGCAGGCAATCAATTCCTTATCTTCAAATACACCGGGGACGCCATTTATCACGGTAACTGGGGGTCCCCAGGAGATACCCCCATCGGTTGACTTAAGCACAAAGAGACCATTGGGTTCTGAAGTTGAATTAAAGGAAAGGATTACCGCATAGAAATTGCCTGCGGTATCTACTGTCAATCCGGGGTCAGAATCCCAGATATAAGTGGGCTCCACAAATACTGTTTCCGCAATCCAGGTTCTGCCTCCATCAAAGGATGCCGCATGAGCCACCTGCCGATAGCCAAAGCGAAAATCGCGCCAGACTGCCACAAAATTCAGGGTATCTTTGGGATTGATTACTATTTGCTGTTCGTTCTGTATCTGGGTTGTGGTATCATCATTGACCCTTATATTGAGAAATCCAGGGTTGGAAAACAACTGATTCAAGAATAAACAGGTGGTGATGAAAATCAGACCAGAACAGAATTCCCAATAATGATTTATCTTTTTCATAATTCACCTCTGATCAATAATATCCAAATATTTTTAAAAATCAAGGTATCGGAATTTTTATTGAAATTGGGATACTTGATTTCTTCAAAAGGATGACTATAATTATATATGAATAAAGAAAATCTGGAATTGATTATCATCGGTGGCGGACCCGCCGGCTTGAGTGCTGGAATATATGCATCAAGGGCAGGTTTGAAAACCTTAATCCTGGAAAGGGGTATCTTGGGAGGAATTGCCGCAACAACCGATTTGATTGAGAACTATCCTGGTTTTCCCGAAGGAATGAAGGGAATGGAACTTGCCGAACGGATGAAGCGGCAATGTGAACGATTCGGTGTTCAGATAAAAAATGGTGAAGTGAATTCAATTGCTAAAGAAGAAAATGGATTTGTTATAAAAAGTTCCCTTGCCGATTACAGGACAAAAGCGGTTATCATTGCCACCGGCTCTTCACCAAAAAGGTTAAACATTCCCGGTGAGGCAGAACTGTTTGGTCGGGGCGTCAGTTATTGTGCAACCTGCGATGGCCCATTATTTAAAAACCAGGACATCGCAGTCATCGGTTGTGGAAATTCAGGGCTCCAGGAAGGATTGTTTCTTTTAAATTTTGTAAAAAGTATTACATTTATTGAATTCCTGCCCTATATTACTGCTGATAATATTCTACAGGAAAGATTAAAGGGGGAAAACCGGGTGAAGTTTCTTCTGAATCATAATCCCTTAAGCATCAATGGTAAAAACAGGGTGGAATCCATCACAGTGATGGACCGGGGGACCAATGAGAAAAAGATAATTTCTGTTTCGGGTATTTTTATTTATGTTGGTCTCATCCCCAATTCCCAGATTTTTAAAGATATTGTCCATTTAGATAAAAATGGCTTTATCCACACCAACGAGGAACTTGAAACATCGGTTCCCGGGATATTTGCTGCCGGCGATGTGCGGGCAAAAAGATACCGGCAGGTTGTGATTGCCTGCAGTGAAGGGGCAATTGCAGCAATGAATGCATATCATTACATAAAGGGATGAGGACTGCTTCACCCCTGCCCTCTCCCCGTTAAAACGGGGAGAGGATAAAGGTGAGGGACGGGGTTTCAGGGGCAAAGCCCCTGATTTTGTAAAGGGGGATTTAGGAGTTTTCAGGGGGGAATTCCCTTGATGATGTTCATAAGGAGGATTTATGTGGATTCTTATGATTTCTTTATTAACTGAAATACCTTATCCAAATCAGCCAGATTGGGAGTCCATTGATAATGACTACTCAACCGGCGGGGCACTGGTGGATGTTGACCTGGATGGTGATCCGGACTTTATTACTGGTAATGGTAATGATATGGCACAGAATCGGAATAAAGTCTATTACAATTATAATGATACACTCCAGCATATTGCCGGCTGGCAGTCTTCTGATGTCGGTTATAATGCCCACATAAGTTTAGGTGATATAAATTATGATGGTTATCCAGACCTTGCAGTAGCAAATTATGGCGACCCTTATACACCCCAGGATGATAAATTTTACTACAATCTATCAGGCAATTTCCAGGCAAATTCTTCCTGGCATCCCAAAGACCGGGACAATTCATTTGCCTGTGCATTCGGTGATATGGATGGTGATGGAGACCTGGACCTGGCAGTTGCCTGTGGCGAGGCCTATGGTGACAGTGCCCAGAAGGCAAAGGTGTATTTGAATAATAATGGTATCCTTGATACATTGCCGGTCTGGCAATCAAATATTGTGTCATATTTTTATGATGTCTCCTGGGTGGATATTGACCAGGATGGTGATTTAGACCTTGGACTTGCTGCTGAACTCGGTCCTAATTTGATATATCGGAATACAAATGGAATTTTGGAATCAACACCTTACTGGCAGTCAGCCCAATCCCTCAATACACTGAAACTTGCATTCGGTGATATTGATAATGACGGTGACTTAGATATGGTATGTGCTAATAATGGACAACTCGGTGGGCAGAGCAACTGCCAACTCTATTTGAATACCGGGACTAATCTATCAACCACACCTTCCTGGACAAGCCAGAATTTGACCTATTATTCCTGCGTTGCCTTGGGTGATGTGGACCAGGATGGTGATTTAGATATCGCGGCGGGTGGCTGGTGGGAGTCTGTAAAGGTTTTTGAAAATACCGGTGGCACATTTCCGACAACCCCTTCCTGGCAGTGGAGTCCTTCAAGCCCATATTATCTTGTCTGCGAGAATATCAGTTTTGGGGATGTTGATAATACGCAGCCTGTATCAATAACGAATGAACCACACCTCATAACACCGACAAAACGGGTCTTTTATCTCAATAACCGATGGATAAAGAATATTACAAGGGTGAGGCGGGCAAGTGGAGATCTGACGAGGGACCAGTATTGTTTTTCTTATATTGATGGCTGGGTTTCAATCAAAAATATCATTTCCCAGACTGAGACCATCTGGGTTGATTATACATTTTCAAAGAATCTGGATTTAATTGTCACAAACTGGGACCAGTCAAGGGGCAACTTTCTCTTTTTGAATACAATGTCACCCTATGTCTCTGAGAATGTAGAAAATTCAATAGAAAAGATTTCAATTTTTCCCAATCCCAATAAGGGTAGTTTTTCAATTCAGACCAGTTATTCAGATATTCTAATAAAGATTTTTGATGTCTCTGGAAGACTGATTAAGAAACAGAATGGTAAGGATGTAAGGATAGATAAAGATGGCATTTATTTTATCCAGATCTATGACAAGACAAAATTACTACACTCTGCGAAGATAATTGTGATGACAAAATAGAGGACTGTCATCTTGAGCCCGCCACTCCGCCAAACAGTGTGATGGATAGCGGGCGAAGAATCTCAATAAGAAGTGACAAATAAGGGTTATAACATACCCTCTTTGGTTTTTCTTAAATTGCTTTTCTTCTACACACAGGAACCAGAGACCATCATGGGCAAGTTAGTTTTTGGCAAGGTCAGGAATGAAATCCAAAAGTTCTTCGTTGGTTAAATCCTTGGGTTCAATTATCCTAAATTGCCTCATAGAACTCCTTTCCCTGATAGTTTATTCTTTTAATCTTTTTTGATTTTAATAGTTGAGATAGATACTTCAAAAGAGTTTTATTGCTTATTCCGAGGCTTCTGCTCATATCCATCGCGGTTGCTGGTCTCCTCTTCAAATATTGTAATATAATTTGTCCTTTTCTGTTGAAATTCAGGATGTTTTTTTGCTTTCTGAATTCCGCAACAATTTCACAATTTTCACCAAAAAATTTTTTAATTCTTCTCAATTCCTGTAAACCCAGGGGGCGGGCAGAATATTCACTCGGTGGTCTAACAACCGTATTGAGTTGAATACGGTCTGGTTTTATCCTATCTATTGCGGTCTTTAGGCCTTTAAGTTCCTCTTCTGTATCATTTATTCCTTTTAGCATCATCACCTCAAGCCAGATTTCTCCCTTGTAAATTTTGCGAAATTTTGCCAGTCCATCAATTATCCTTTTTATTGTGATATGAGATAAGGGACGATGAATTAATTTAAATGTTTTATTTTTTGCAGTGGTGAGTGTAGGCAATACTACATCCGCAGACAGCAGCGCCTTCCGAACCTCTGGTTTGTAAAGCAGGGAAGAATCTGTTATAACGGCAATTGGAATATCAGTAATTTTCTTTATTTTTTTAATAAGGTTACCAATTTCCCTATTTAGTGTTGGTTCTCCAGAGCCGGAGAATGTGATATGGTCAATATGGATTTTATTTTTAAGGAAATTCTTTAATTCAGCAAATATCTCATTTGCAGGTATGTATCTTTTGCGTCTTTCAGTCTGGAGTGTAGTTTTACCCAACTGGCAATATATACAATTGAATGGGCAGGTCTTAAAAGGAATGGTGTCAATTCCCAATGAGTAACCAAGTCTCCGCGAAGGAACCGGCCCGTAGATATGCCTTTTTTTACTTAACTTTTTTGATACAGTTTTTTGTATCAAGGAGAACAATCCTTGGTTTGAAATGGAGTGTATAATCATGAGGAACTAATGCATAAGAGAGGATACACAGCCTCTGTCCTTTCTTACCTTTTAATGATGCAGGACCATAAAGGACGAATTTTCTTGAATTGGGTTTTTCTGCAATCACATAGGTCTCAAGCCTTTCTCCATTATCGTAATTCAGGACATGGACTTTTTCTCCGGGCTTTATATTTGCAACCTCCATTATCTTTGCATCAATACCCATACTCCCTTTATAAAAGAGGACTGTATCGGTTATGATTGCCTCGGTAATCTTTGATTTCAAAACCTCCACATAGATGGGTGAGGCGGGTCTGGTCAATCCCTGATTGATTATCGCCCGATGGCTTGAGAATGGAATTTGGGGCAGGCGATTCTTTGGAAAAAATCGGACGTCAACTGTATCAGAACCAGGTCTCAGAACCCCGCCTGTTATTTCAATCCGATAACCCATAAGAAGGACATCGCCATATAACTTTGTCTGCTCCATATATACCCCAACCAGGTTTATTATCCTGCCTTTTAGACCGGTCTCCTCTTTCAATTCCCTCAATACTGCCTCTTCGGGTGTCTCACCCACTTCAATAAAGCCCGAAGGCAATGCCCATCTTCCTTTATCTGGCTCAATCCCCCTCTTAACCAGCAGTATTTCATCCTGCCCATTAACCCCCAATATCGCAACAGAAGGCAGGGGATTATGATAATAATGCCATCCACACGCTTTACATCTGATAAATGTCTTTTTTTCTTCAAGATTTCCTTTGCATACAGGGCAGAAGAGCCATTTCTTCATATTCATACCCCTTGTTCATTAAGTCTTTTTAATAAGGGATCAATATTAACATTATATCTTTTGCACAATTCTTCAACCGTGCCCCAGAATGGTTCACCGCATACAAGGCAGGGAGCACCGGCATCAATAAAGACCTTCACCAACTCGGGCTTTTCTCTTAAGATGTCTTCAATCCTCGTCTCTCTGGTAATCACAATTAAGTATATCTAAATTTGATAAAATATCAATATGTAAAATTTTCCTCCTACGGGGCGCGTCCGCCGCCCTTATAATTTCTCTATCATCCTGTCATTCTGAATTTGTTTCCGGGTAAGGAGAGTTATTGCGTGTTCCGACTTTTTGTCGGGACGAAGAATCTGACACGCAGTGTTATGTTGAACAAAGTGAAACATCTCTTGCGACCCTTCCCCTTCCTTTTCACAGAATTTACCCTGAGTGAGATTCTTCACTCCGCTGTCGCTCCGTTCAGAATGAAAAGAAAAATATGGAACATAGATCAGGGGTTTTGCCCTGAAACCCCTTTCAGCCCTCACCCTGCCCTCTCCCCGCCAATCTTTGTAGCGGGGAGAGGATAAAGAAACCCCTACGGACAGGGGCAAGGTCTGTCCCTACAATTTGGATTGACCGCACTTGTGCGGTCATGACACCACAAGTGGTGTCATTTTAATGTTTTCGTAGGGACAACCTTTATGGTTGTCCGTTTCTTTTCTATAATGAGAAATTTCATTATTAAGTATAGCACTCTAACCGCAGATTAGGTAAGGGAGCGAAGCAACCGAGGCAATTTTTCAAATTCCTATACTTGGACATAAACTTCAGCCGGCAGAGTATCCCCATCAACCACCTCTTTGATATCCATCAATCATCTGGATAAACTCAAAGACCTTAAAATCTGGAGAGTGTAGGTGTAAATAAGGTGCCTTAATGTTTGCACATTGCTATTGACAGGGATGGTTATTTAATTATACTTGAGTATGGAACCTCTAAAAGAGATGGGGGTAAGAGGACTCATAGATTTTTTCAAAAGAGGCGAGATAAGTCCCTATTATAAAATCTTCTTTAAAAACTTGAATGCAGTGATATATATTCATAATACGAAGGGAAGAATAATTTATTTAAATAAATATGTGGAAAAAATTTCCCGTTATAGAATCTCAGAGTTGCTCGGAAAGCACTTTAAGGAGATTGTTGCCCCGGAATCTTTACCCCTCGCATATAAAGCCTTTCGCACCCAACTGAAAGGTAAGGATGTAAAACCTTTTGAACTTGTGGTTTTTGATAAAAATGGCAAAAAGATACATCTCAAAACAACGGAAACAGTGATCTTAAATAGTAAGGGAAAACCTCTGGGTGTTATCGGTGTGGCGACAGATATTACCGAGCATAAAGAATTGACCCAAAAATTATCAAAGATGGTGAAGGAGTTGAGTTTGCTTCATGAGATTGGCCGGGATTTGTCTTCCATCCTTGATGTTGACATCCTCCTATCCAGAATTGTCACCCACCTGAATGAGACTCTCGGTTATGAAAGGACCTCAGTGGGACTTATTGATACCCACCGAAATGAACTTGTAATCAGGGCTGCAGAACCCCCTTATTCAAAACATATTATGTCAAGATTGAGAGTAAAAATTGGTGAGGGCATTACCGGCTATGTTGCCAAAACCGGTATGCCCTATATCTGCAATGATGTCACAAAAGACCGCCGTTATGTAATTTTTGATAAAAAAACAAAATCTGAAGTAGTGGTTCCATTAAAAGTAAGGGAGCGGACGATCGGTGTAATAAATATTGAGAGTTATAAAAAAGATACCTTTGATGAAGAAGATGTCCAGACCTTAACCTTAATTGCCAACCAGGCCGCAATTGCCATTGAAAATAGCCAATTGTATAGTTCATTAAAACAGAGTTATCTGGACAGCATCAAAACTTTGGTTTCCGCAATTGAGGCAAAGGATAGATACACCTACGGTCATTCAGAAAGGGTAAGAAAATACGCCCTGCAAATTGCCAGGAGAATGGGTCTGTCAGCAAAGGAGATTGAGGAATTGAACTATGCGGGCTTTCTTCACGATATCGGGAAGATTGGCATCAATGACCGACTCCTTACCAAACCTGCGCCTTTAACACCTTCAGAATATGAAATTATAAAAGAACACCCAAAGATTGGACATAATATTCTCAAATCTGCACACCACCTTGCCGGGGCAGGTGAGATTATAAAATATGAACACGAAAGATATGATGGCACCGGTTATCCGAATGGCTTAAAGAATGGCGAAATACCTATCGGGGCCCGAATTATAGCGGTTGCGGATGCCTATGATGCAATGACCACTGACCGTCCCTACCGCAAGGCACTGGGTAAAAAGGAGGCAATCAGAAGATTAAAAGAAGCAAGCGGGACACAATTTGACCCCCGGGTGGTCAGAGTCTTTTTAAAAATTTTGGGCGCAAAATAATTATTTCACCCACTCAATCCCTTCCAGTTTAATTTCTTCTTTTTCAATATCACCAACGATAACCAAAGAAAAATCATCGGGATGGAGATATTTTCGTGCGGATTCTTTTATTTCTTCCAATGTAACATCAGAAACCAATTTTTCAAATTTATTCGCATAGTCAATGTTCAGGTCTTCAATTTCAATTTTGGTGATGAAATTTGCCATTTCCCGATATGTATCAAATGTTAATGGAAAATTTCCAATGTAGTATTTCTTTGCCCGGATGAGTTCTTCATCAGTCACGCCTTCCGCTATTTTATTTAGTTCATCAATAATGAGTGTAATTGCCTCGTTTGTTGACTCTTTCTTGGTCTGGGCACCGGCGATAAAATAACCACCAATTTTGAATCTATCAAAGAAAGAAAAGACATCATAGGCAAGCCCGCGCTTCTCGCGAATCTCTGAGGCAAGTCTTGAGGTCAAGCCCGAACCGCCCAGAATGAAGTTCATTATCCTTGCCGGAATCCAGTTTGGTGCCCGGTAATCAGGACCTAAAAATCCAAGAAAGATATAAGATTGTGATACATTCCGTTTGATTATCATACCCCTTTTTCCTTCTTTAAAAGAAGGAGGGGTAGAAAATTCCGATGTTTCTTTCCTGGTCCAGTGATTAAAAAACTTTCCAACCAATTGTTTTACCGAATCCTGGTCAAAATCTCCAACCAGCACAATGGCGGTATTATTTGGTGCATAGTGAAGATTGTAAAACTCCTTTACATCCTTTATTGTGATGTTATTCACTGTGGAATCAAATCCCTGTGGTTCGTGATTAAGGGGATGCTCACCAAAAAGGAGAAGGCGGAATGCAGTCTGTCCGATATAAAATGGGTCATCCATCCGACTGGCAATCTCAGAGGAGATTTGTTTCTGGAGTTTCTTAAACTCCTGGTAATTAAAAGATGGTTTTTGTAAACACTCCGCAATAATTTCTAATATCAACTTGAGGTCCTTGCTCAAACATCGGGCTGAAATTTCTGAGTAGTCTTCCGTAGCACCGGCACTCAATTGGGCACCGATGTATTCAACTCTTTCAAAGATTTCATCACCCGAATGGAATTCAGTTCCCCTTAATAGCATCCTAACGACGAGATTTGAAAGACCACCCTTTCCTTTTGGGTCATAGACGCTTCCCGCCTTCACGATTACCTTCAATTCAACCATTGAAATCTTGCGGGCAGGGCTATAAAGAAGGACGAGGCCATTGTCTAAAGAGTCCTTCTGGATTGTAAATGCAAAGAGGAAATTAAGGAAAATAAAAGATAGCAAAAAGAATCTTTTAGTCCATCCCATTCTACCTCCTTGGCATCAGATAGCCAACGGTTCTATTCTCTTCAGTAAAGTATTGATTTGATACCCTTATGATATCCTCTTTTTTAACATCAAGAATCTTTTCAGGATAAAGATTTATATTCTGCCAGGACCCGCTTAATATCTCCCAGTGTCCAATTGTAAAACCGATGCCCGCTGGTGAATCCTGGCGAAAGACAAACTGGGCAAGTGTCTGATTTTTTGCCTTCTCTATCTCCTTATCTGTAATATCACCGCTTTTTAGTCTTTCAATTTCCAGATATATCTCCTCTTCCAGTTTTTCTATACTCACCTTAGACTGGGGAATTCCAAATATGGAAAAAGTTCCATCATATTTTGAGACCGATGAATAGGCATCCAAATCCACAGCAAGAGACTTCTGCCGGATGAGGATTCTCTTAAATCTTGATGACTCTCCGAAGGAGAGGATTTTGCTTATCACATCAAGGACATAAGAATCAGGGTGATTTATTTTCACCGTGCGAAAGTTTATCACCAGGGCAGGGAAATTAACTTCTTTATAAAGGGTAAACCTTCTTTCCCCATTCTGGGGAGGTTCAGTGAATTCAGGCTCTTGCAAAGGTTTTCCCTTGATTTTTTCAAAATGTCTTGCCACCAACCGGATTGCCTCTTTCTTATCAACATCCCCACTGATAACAATTATTGCATTTGCGGGATTGTAGTATTTTTTATACCATTTATAGACATCATCGCGACTGATTTTCTCCAAATCGGTCATAAAGCCAATCACGGGATTCCGGTAAGGATGGTAAAAGTATGTTACAAGGTCAAGGGTCTCAAAAAGCGACCCATAGGGGTCATTTTCACCGAGCCGCCGTTCTTCCATTACGACCATCTTTTCCGGGACAAATTCCTTTTCTGCAATGAGCAAGTTCTTCATCCGGTCTGCCTCAAGCATAATTTCTAATTCATAGCGATCTTTGTATAAATTTGCCCAATAGACTGTCTGGTGGGTGGAGGTAAATGCATTCTCCTCACCCCCGGCCTCATCAATAATCCGATCATACTCCTTGGGACCATATCTTTTTGTTCCCTTAAATGCCATATGTTCCAAAAGATGCGAAATACCGGTCAAACCAGATGGTTCATTATATGAGCCGACCCGATAATGAATCTGGGTTGAAACAACCGGTGCAAAATGGTCTTCGTAGATAAGGATTTTTAGGCCATTCTTTAATGTCTCCTCGGTTACATTGATAGGCTCAAAGGTAAGAAGAAATAAAATATTTAAAAGCATATTTGCTCCTTTCTATTTCCTTGCCAAAACTGTGGTCTTTTTTGCCTTTGTTATCTTATTTTGATAACGGTATTCAAGATAAACAATATACATCCCGGTCTGTGCCTGCTCATTATTTAACTCACCATCCCAGTAGCAGGTTCCTTTGTCCTTTTCCATAAGTTTATTTTTTAGAATATCACACACCCTTTTGCCCCGGGTGTCAAAGATAGAGATTGTAAGTTCACCACCGGACTGGGGAAGACGGTAATCAATCTGGAGACAGTCATCTATCCCATCACCATTAGGGGTGAAGACCTGAGGACTGAGTGAAAGTTCACCTATCGTCCCCAGCACCCTTAGAGTTTTGAAACAGATATTATTGGTAAGGTCCCTGTCGTCTTCAAATTCAATTAGAAAACCAATCGTATGTTCTCCCTGTTTCGGTCTTTTAAGGGTATGGTAGAGATAAATAGTATCAAATGCCCCGACATTTTCTCCCGGGATTTCCGCAATCAGTTCACCATTATTGAGAGAAGAATCCTGGTTGAGGTCCTCAAAAATCTTTAATTGATAATAGACAACCGGCCTTAAACCTTTGTTCACAACCCCGATTTTGATGCTGGCATCCTCTCCGATTTTCAAAACTGCCGGCGTAAAAGAGATTAAATTCTCATTTAGGGCAAGGTCAAAGGCATTGGTTACACTATTTTCTCTACCCGGGGTGCACCCTTGAGGGTCAATGGCTGGATACCAGTTCCAGATTGAATCCGGTGCATTGAGTTCAATCCTCTCCAGTGATATCCCATCCCCTGGGTCAAAGGGAAAATCGTCTTCTACAAATGGTGTACCAAAACTCGTTGTGCAACTGTCTGCGACCGAAAAGAGAATCAATGGGTCTTTGGTTGAGAGTCCATCACCAATTGTGGTATTGCCTACGGTCAGGATTAGTGTGGACTCGGGAAGTTCATAGGGTTGAGAATATCCGCCGAGTGTATCAGTGCTGGTATATTCAGGGTCAAGAATTACCGCATAAGAGTTAGGGAAAATCAGGGTTGAGTTTATTCTTAAATCGGGACATTTGTTCAAAATGGAGGTATCGGTCCAGACCTTTATTATATCCACGGCATCAAAATCACTTAGTGAGTAGGTTGATAAATCAATGGTGTCCGAACTCTGGTTATAAACTTCAACAAATTCGTTTCTATCACCCGGATTGCCAGTTCCTGAATCAGAACCCTTCACATTTGCCATCACCTCGGTGATTATAATTCGGGAACTGGCAAGAATGAGAAAAAAAAGAAGCATTCTGTATTATACCAAAAGATTTTATCCTGTCAATTGTCTTCATTTTCTACTTCGTTCACTGGAAGAACAGTTGACAATGGTTAAAAATTGGATATAATTGCCAATGGAGTTATCAGTCAATATTGACCACATTGCAACCCTGCGTGAGGCACGCAAGGAGAACTTTCCCGACCCCATCTTTGCCGCAGTTGAGGTTGAACTCGGTGGGGCAGATGGAATTACTGTTCATCTCCGTGGGGACCAGCGGCATATAAAGGAAAGGGATCTGAGACTCCTCAAGGAGGTCATCAAAACGGAACTTAATTTAGAGATGGCGCCGACTCCTGAGATGGCAAAGATTGCAGCCGAAATAAAACCGCATCGCGTGACCCTTGTTCCAGAATCTCCTGGCGAAGTAACCACCCAGGGCGGCCTTGACCTTCTTAATCTAAAATTTAACCTTGAAAATTACATTTCCAATCTGAAAACCAACGGAATCAGGGTGGGTATATTCATTGACCCTGAGATTATGCAAATCAAAGAAGCCGTAAAATTGGGTGCGGAATATGTTGAGATAAATACCAATGAATATGCAAAATTAAAAAATAATTTTAAGAAAGAACTCAACAAGATTGCCCGCGCCGCAAAGTCGGCAAAGAATGAAGGACTCTCTGTGCACGCCGGGCATGCATTAAATTATAAAAATATCTTACCACTATTAGGAATTTCAGAAATTACCGGTTATTCTATCGGCTTTGCCATTATTGCGCGGGCGGTATTTGTTGGGTTGAGGCAGGCAACCGAAGAAATGGTCAAAATAATAAAAGGAGCAAGATGAGAAATATCGGTTTACGAATGGGAATTGTAATTGCCCTGATTATCATCGGAATCTATACAATTTATCCAAGCATTCGGCTTTATACCGCAAAGGGCTTAACAAAAGAAGAGGAAGGTAAATTATTAAAAAGGGCAATACATCTGGGTCTGGACCTGAAAGGGGGAATGCATCTTGTTCTGGAGGTTGATACAACCGGTATCAGAGAAAATCCGGACAAGTTGCGGGACCAGGCCCTTGAAATAATCAAAAACCGAATTGATGAATTTGGTGTTTATGAACCAACGATTGAAAGGCAATCCGGGGCAAGAATTCTTGTGCAATTACCCGGGGTTGACCGGGAGAGGGCATTGAGTCTGATAAGCCGAATTGCCCATTTGGAGTTCAAACTCGTTGCGGAAGACCGTGTTCAGGATGTGATTAAGAGTGTGGATAAATTTTTTGAATCCAAAGATACCCTTGCATTTGCCGAACCTTTTTCTTCCTATCTTTTGGGTGTGGAGCACGATATGGGAATAGATGTCCGTGATGAAGACTCGGTGAGGATGATGATTGCCCAGGCAGAATCCATAATCCCGGAGGACCTGGAGTTTCTTTTTGGACCAAAGGAATCCTATCAGGGTCGTGAGGTGAAGAGATTGTATCTTTTGAAAAAGGAACCGGAGATGACCGGGGAGACAATAAAGGATGCCCGACATGCTCCTTATCAGGGACCAGAATTACAATATGCCGGTGCCTGGATTGTGGAACTGGAATTCAAGCGGGATGCGGCACGCAGGTTTGCCACAATTACCGGGAGAAACATTGGCAAGCGTCTGGCGATTGTCCTTGATAATATAGTTCAGTCCGCACCGTATATAAAAGAGAGAATTCCCCAGGGTAGGGCACAGATAAGCGGAAATTTCCGGGCTGAGGAGGCAAGAGACCTGGCGATTGTATTAAGGGCCGGTGCGTTGCCAGCCCCATTAAAAATTGCTGAAGAACGTTCGGTTGGCCCATCACTGGGTAAAGATTCCATTACCCGTGGCATTCGTGCTTCATTGCTTGGTGCACTATTTGTCGTCTTATTTATGCTTATTTATTATTCATTAAGCGGTTTTGTTGCCAATTTTGCCTTACTTTTAAATGTCGTTCTCCTCGTTGGTATTCTTTCTGCATTTGGCGGAACACTGACAATGCCCGGTATTGCGGGCATTGCCCTTACCATTGCGATGTCTGTAGATGCAAATATTCTCATATTTGAACGGATAAGGGAAGAATTGCACATTGGCAAAACTGTGCGCACCGCAATTGAGCAGGGTTTCAACCGCGCCTGGCTTGCAATATTTGATTCCAATGTGACAACGGTCATTACGGGAGTGGTGCTTTATCTATTTGGCACCGGACCAATAAGGGGATTTGCCCTTACCCTTATCATTGGTTTAATTGCCAACCTGATCTGTGCGGTCTTTGTGACCAAGGTCATCCTTGATTACTTTACATATAAATTTGAGATAACAAAGTTAAGGATATAGATATGGAACTGATAAAAAATCCCAATTTACCATTTATGTCCTGGAGAAGATATGGATATATCTTCTCAGGCGGCCTTGTAATCATTGCCCTTCTCCTTCTTTTTTTAAAAGGGCCAAAACTCGGCGTTGACTTTGTCGGCGGGGCACTGGTTTGGGTCAGATTTGAAAAACCACTGGAGGTAAGTGAAATTCGTTCTTCACTGGCAAAGATTGGACAGGAGCAGGCATCAATTCAAAGACTTTCCGGGACCAATGAATTTGTAATCCGCTCGGTGACGAAAATTGACCCGGACTCATTTGCCACAAGTGTAATCCGCCAACTCCAGCAAGATTTCGTTGATAATCCTCTGGAATTGCGCTCAAGGGAGACCGTTGAACCCAAAATCAGTCAGGAACTTACAAGAAAAACGATTATTGGTGTGCTTGTCGCCCTCTTTCTTATGGGTCTTTATATCTGGTTCAGATTTGATTACCGCTTTGGACTTGCCTCGGTGATTGCCCTATTCCATGATATTCTTATTGTCATCGGTGCCCTCATTCTTACCGGCCGGGAATTTACAATCGTTGTGGTGGGTGCACTTTTGACCATTGTTGGTTATTCAATAAATGATACAATTGTAATTTCAGACCGGGTCAGAGAAAACCGTAAAAAGATGCGGGGGGTGCCTTTTATAGAACTGATAAATACCAGTATCAACGAGACATTTTCCCGCACCATTTTGACCGGCACTTTTGTCATTGTAACCCTCTTCTGTCTATTTTTCATTGGTGGTCCGGTGATTGCGGATTTTGCCTTTGCCCTTATTGTTGGTTTAATATTTGGCACCTATTCTTCAACATTTGTCGTTTGTGCCCTCGTAACAGACTGGGAATTGAAATTCCCCCGGAAGAAGGGTAAATAGCAGTCTTTCGGCAAATCGGATGAGATTTCTTAAAATATTATTTATTACCGGTCTTGGACTCGGATATTTACCCATTGCCCCCGCGACATTCTCCTGCCTTCTCAGTATTGTGCTGTGGTATCTTTTTAAAGAATTCCCCTTAATCTATTTTGCGGTATTCATTAATCTATTCTTGTGGGGAATGATAGTCAGTAAAGAGTTTTTAAAAGAATGGGGAAAAGACCCCAGCAGGATAGTAATTGATGAATTTTCAAGTTTTCTCATTCCCCTCTATTTTACACCAAAAAAGATTTTGCCTCTAATTGCGACCTTTATTGTCTTCAGGCTTTTTGACATTATAAAACCATTCCCTTTAAGAAAATTGGAGAAACTGCCCGATGTCTGGGGTGTGATGATTGATGACCTGGGCGCCGCGCTCTTGACAACAATTGTGGTGCTTCTTTTGAAACTATCTTTCAGGACCGGAATTTGAAAAATTGCTTCGGTCGCTTCGCTCCCTTGCCTAACCTTCGGTTAGAGCACTATACGGAAAGATAAATGTAGTTGTCCGATTTATCGGACAATGCCAATAAATTGGGTAACTACAATTTTGTATCCCTTTTTGTAAAGGGAAAATAAAGGGGGATTTAGTTCGGATTATTCATACGAAAAGTCATTGCGAGTCCGAGGTAAAGGCGAGGGCGTGGCAATCTCTGAACTGTGCGATAACGAATGAGATTGTGGAGCCTGTTCCGAGCCTGTCTTGAGATTGCTTCGTCCCGCCCATTGATAATGGGCGAGGACTCGCAATGACAGGTGAGGAATCTCACGCCTCGCCCCGTTAAATAAGAGATTTTAAAGATAGAAACACAAAGGAACTAATTTGTCGTATTTATGTATTTAACGGGGCGAGCAATGACAAAAGAAAAAAAAGAGTGTCCCCTCACCCTTCCCTCTCCCCGTTTTAACGGGGAGAGGATTAAGGTGCGGGGTCCAAAGAAAAAAACAGAGTGTCAAAAAATTTTGCACTTGAAAAATGGCGCAAATCCGCTTTAGGATTGCATTTGAATGAAATTTACCAAAAGTAGTATGAATAATTCGGGTTAGTTCGCAACACTTATTGGCGAATTAGAATTTAATTGAACGAAAGCGAGGATTATGTTCAATAGATTCTTAAAAGAAATTGCGAGAAAACTCCTTGACAGAAAACTGACCATAAGTGTTTGTGAATCCTGCACCGGCGGTATGCTTGGCGCTATCATTACAAGCCTTTCTGGCAGTTCAAAATACTTTTCAGGTGGAATCATTGCCTATTCAAACAGGATAAAAGAGAAGATTGTTGGTGTTCGGCCCGGGACATTAAGGAAATTTGGTGCGGTGAGTTCAGAAACTGCCCTTGAGATGGCAAAAAATGTAAGGAAAAGATTAAATTCCGATATTGGAATCAGTATTACAGGAATTGCCGGTCCTGCTGGTGGAACAAAGAAAAAACCGGTTGGACTTGTCTATATTGGTCTTGCCAGTAAAAAAGAAGGTGTCTTTAAGAAATTTCTATTCAAAGGGAACCGAGAAGCAGTGAGAAAAAAATCCTGCAGAGAGGCTCTTCTATTACTGAGGGATTTTTTAGAGTATTGAATTTTCCATCCAATATCTCGGATTCAAACGGATAAAAGGGGATTATGCCGAGCAAGTCCGGTACTACAGACTGATGTGTTATTAAAGTAGCGAAACCTGTTTCGCGTCAAAAAACGCAGACCAGGGTCTGCCACTTTAAAAATTTGAAAAACTACGACAATTTTATTCTTATTACTGGTGGCTGGGTAAAAATGAGCATCAGACTAAAACCCTGGAAAATTCGTTCAAATCCAGACTCTGAGGAAGAAACTGTTTCTATTGGATATGAAAGAAGGTCAAAATTTACACTGGCGGAGAAAATTATTGATGAAAAATTTTCGCCTGATATTGAAAACCTGTCTAAACCGCCAATTTTTTGCATTTCATTGAGACTATGGGTATTGTCTAATAAAAGGTTCTGGGCAAAAATCCCCAGAGAAAATTCTATGCCCAAAAGGTCAAAAACTCCGCGATAAGAAAATTCAATAATCCTTTCGTCAGGAATAAATTGCATTGTCTTTTCAAAATTCTCTTTTTTGAACCTGATTAAAAAATTTCCCTCTTTTATTTCAAGTATTTCAAAATCATTGTATTTGATTATCTCACCAGGATTCTTCTGATGATAAAATTCTTCTTCCGAAGGCGCTGCGACAAGAATATGGTCAATCCCAAATCCCCTTTCATATCGGTCATAGACAAGGAACTTCTGAAGTCCCCGTTCCTTACTTTTAAGAATTTCGTGGATTGACCTGACGCCATCCTCTGACTCCTCGGTCGTAAGAATCTTATCGTGATACTTCTCCCTTCTCCGGCCAATGTAATTCAATAGATTCATTCTTCTCTTTCGGTCATCAAGTTCAATGAGTTTTCCAAATTCAGGTTTTAATACTGAAAAGAAGTCCTTATTGGAGACAACTATCTCATTCATTCCATCCGTGTCAAAGTCAATCACCTCAACCCTGTTGGGGGGACTCTTGGATTCAGCATCAATGAGATTGCGATAAACCGCCTCTCTCAGATGGGGCAGATATAATCCCCCGAAGATGCCATGCCAGTAGGCACAGGAACACTGCCCACGCCATAGCGAAATTCGGGCATCAGTATCATCCTTTTTAATATTCTTTGAAACATAAATCATCCTCTTATGCATAAGATTTGCCTCAGGATAATGCCGAAGAAAATTCTTGAAATAACCCCCGTGTATGAGGTGATAATATTTATGGTCAATACCTTTTTTTAGTTCTTCATAATCCCTGCCCGCATTTAATGGTAATGCCCACTCCCCCATCTCCTCATAGGATGCAGTGGGCAGATATACCCGTCCCGCAGGTACTTCTTTTATAATATCCTTCAGATGCACGGTCTCTATCCATTCTTCATTTTCAATCCGGGTAAGAAAGTCCTCAAGCCAGTGTTGATTATAGACCCATTCGTATGTGCCGGGCCAGACCCCAAACTTCTCACCATCATCCCCCAGGGTTTTTAATCCAAGAGGACTTTTCTTTTCCTCCTCACCCAAATACGCAATACTTTCATCAATCCTGTGAAAGGGAATCAAATATCGTAACTTCATAGAGATGGGAAAGACCTTCAGTATCTTCCCGCACTCCTCTGTGATATAATAAGAAAATAATTCCTCTTCACCAAGTCCCGCATACTTAAAATGGGTATCATCAAGAAGGGTATATTCAATTCCTGCCTCATTCAAAATTGAAATCAATCCCGGCTCCCAAACCCTTTCGGTGAGCCAGAAGCCTTTTGATTCATAATCAAAAAGATTATAGAGATAATCCTTAAAATATTTTATCTGGTCAATTGCATCATTCCGGGGAATTAGCGAGAGGATTGGCTCACTGTATGCAGAGGCAAGGACTTCAGCTTGCTCTCTTTTTAATAATGCCTTTAAAATTTCAAAGTATTCAGGATGTTTTTTTAATAACCAATCACAGAGTGGCCCTGAATTGTGAATACCAAATTTGATTTTGGGATGATTTGATAGCGTCTTCAACAGGGGGAGATAGGAATGGAGGTAGGCAAATTCAAATACCTCTTCAAAATTCCCTACCGGTTGATGATTATGAAAATAGATTGCGAGTCTGATCGCCATAGCCTTTAAGTATTATATCAATATTTTTCGTTCTGTAAAGGAGTTTCTATATCACACCAGTCAACTTTTTTATCACATCAATTTTAGGAGAATTGGGAAGTTGTTTGCCTATTAACTTCACCCCCATCTCATGTATTTTGACCGCCGCCTCTATCTCCTCAGGAGTAAGATAGATATATGGGGCAATCGTCCTTGCCCCTTCAGTATAACTCAGTCCCCCAATATTAACCTCTTTAATCTTTACACCATTTTTTATTAAATTATACGCATCTAAGATACTTTCCACAACGGTCATCAGCCGTTTCGTATCTGCCTGTGCCAGCAAATATTTCGCACCGGTAGAAATATCAAAGCAATGAAACTCAATACCCTCAGGAACGGCCAGTTGATAAATATTGATTGACCATTCATCCTTACTTATTTTGTCTGAGGCAAGAATCAAAACCTCTATTCCCAATGGTCTTACCCAACCTGCAATTACCTGTCCGTGAATGAGACGGTCATCTACCCTCAAGATGAGCATATCAGTCTAAAAACTCCCACTTTATTGCAAGATTCAATTTTCTATAAAAAAGGGAATATTCGGGAAAATTCTCATTGAGGAGATTATCTAAGATCAGAGTCAGCGAGAGGGAAAGAAATTTCACTCCGAAATATCCAGAGACGGTCCAGAAAGGATTTTTTCTTTCGGCAAATGGGTCGTTTCTTTTTCCGACATACCACAGTCTCACCCCGATATTCAATACAGAACGGGGGGTCTTCCGCTGCCACACTGGAGCAAAACAGAAATGTCCCCTGGGCATTGTCTGGAAGGAATCATCTTTAAAAAAATAGTTTGCTGAAGATTCAATAAAAAAGGAGGCAAAAAATTTGGTCCGGAAGAAAACCTCACATCCTGAATTTGAAAAAGAATTGAGATTTCTAACTGTATAATAATTTAAACTATCCCATTGGAAATACATATAATCGTTAATATCAATTTTGTAGAAGTTTATGAAAAAGTCCTTGCCCTTTATTCCCAACTCTCTGGTAAATAAATCTTCAGGAGTCAAATTGGGATTGGGATTTAAAATATAATTATCAAAAAACAGTGCCGGGATTCCCATTTTTTCATAGATTTTTGGATTTTTGTGGCTCTTGCCAATTCTCAAATAAAAGAAGACTGAATTGTGAATTCTATAGCCGGTGTATGCAAGAATACTAATAATAAATTTTCTTTCTTCCAATATCTCAACTTTCTGCCCGCTTGAGAAACCAAATACAAAATGGGAAAAATCTCTTTTTAGATTCTCATATATTGATAAAGGGAAAACCCTCTGAATTCCATAGAGGTCACTATCAATAGACTCCAGGAAGCCATCAAGTCCCGAATCAAAATTAAACCCCTTCCAGTTGATTTTTGATTCCTCCTTAAAACCCGATATTTTTATGGTATTGTATATCATTGTATCACGGGATGCCCGGGCAAAATTATTATTGATTAGAGTATGGAATAAGGCGATTTTATGATGAGCAGACCCCAGAGTTAAACAACCATCAAGAAAATCATAATCCAAAAGTTTTCCATAATTGTTATTTGAGTAAAAGACATCTAAGCGCACTGGTAAAAATTGATTGTAGTATAAATCGGTGTAGAATGAACTATTTTTTAAATAGAGGGTGTCCAGGGGATTATAGAAATTTGAATATAGCCCGCTTGAATAAAAAAAGATACTCTTGCTTAAATTTCTGGTAAAATCAATATTATAAATCTTATCCTCGCCAAGCAATGTAAAATAGATGCTGGAAAATGGGCGGTTATACTTAATCACCTTGGAGAGAAAATCAATACTCCTTTCGGATGAACCGTCATTAAAATTTTTTATATCTATTTCCTCAAAGAACTGGACTGGTAACTGCAAAAGATTGAATTGTCCGAAAAAATCATTATCCATTCTCCGTCCATTCACGCGGATAGATGTATTGAATGGAGTGTAAACAAGATAGTTGTCTATCTTTTTCTGAACAAAAAAGGGGGTGCCGAGAAGAATTTCTGCGCTGGCAGGATTGGAAATATCCGGCGGAATGATTTTTAGTATCGTGTATAATGAATCCGCCGGGGAGTCAATTCCACCAAATTGAATTACTTCTGGAACCTTATAGACATCAATTGTATCAACATTGATGGTATCGGAAAAGAGCATATCAGAATTTGTTAAGAGAAGAAATATTATAAACACAAACGATTATAACTCAAAAAAATTCTTTGTCAAGGTCGCTCTGCCGAATTGAGAGATTTAAACCTTTCCGGCAAACGGAAAATTTTGGAGCACCTCGTAAATCGGACCCTCTGGTTTGAGGGTGGATTTGAAAAGAGTCAATGAATCTACTACAAAAGGTTCGGTCCTGATAGTCTGGGCGAGAATCTCGTCCACCCTGCATAATTTCTTTATTCGGCCAATTGTCAGATGGGGATGGAATTTTTTTTCTTCTCTTTTAAAGCCATATTTCGCCAGAGAATTTTCAATCTCTTCAGCAAGAAAGATAGTTTCTTTATTACCCGCGCCCACGCCAACCCATAGCACGCGGGGATTTCTAGGGCCTGGAAAACAACCGAGACCTTCAAGAACAAGGGTAATTGGCTTTGACTTTTGGGCGATATCATTCAAAATGGAAATAACCTCATCGCTTTTTTTCTCATCAATTTCACCCAGAAATTTTAAAGTGATGTGAAGATTTTCAAATTCCACCCATTTAATCGGCAGGTTCTTCTTTTTCTCTTTCAGGATTAAATTCCAGATTATTCTCCGCTGGGATTCAGGAATTTTTAGGGCTATGAATGTCCTCATTCTTTTCATTATATCCATTCTGCCTATTAAGTCAAGAAAAAATACAAATTTCATCTCCCATATAAAAGAGTTGACAATAGGTTGATTCTGAATATAATCTCCTATGCCGATTGATAGTCCCTGGCGCAGGATTATTCCTGAGCAGATAAAGAATGCACCGGATTATCCGGGTGTCTATGAACTTGCCGATATTCTTCAGGATATTCTCTATATCGGCTACACCCAGAGTCTTGGCCAGACAATACAGGCAATCTTTGAAAAACGCGACCCCGATTTCAATATCGCAGTTTTCTTCCGTTTTCAAACCACAAATGAGGCAGAAAATGAATATAAAAAACTGATTGAAGAGCATCTTAAAAAATACAATAACCTACCTCTGATAAATCAAAAGAAATCCCGGGTGAATGACTAAAGATAATTATTTAACTTTAAAGAACATTCAATTAAAGACCGAGAGATTTATGAAGGCATTAAAGAATCTTTACCATCTTCCGGAAATGGACTTTAATCCCGATGCCTCTGCCCTGCTTGTAATTGATATGCAAAAATATTTTCTCTCTGAAAACTCCCATGCATTCTTACCCGCTTCCCGGGCAATCATTCCGCAAATAAAGAAACTGATTAGATATTTTATTAAAAAAAAAGACCAGTAATCTTTACCCAGCATATAAATACAACCAAAAATGCGGGAATGCTGAAAGAATGGTGGAATGATATAATCACTAAAGAGAATGACTATTATAAACTGAGCAAACAGATTTATATTCCAGACGCCCCGATTATAAGAAAAACCCAGTATGATGCATTCTTTAGAACCGATTTGAAAAGACTTCTAAAAAAATTAAAAGTTACGCAGATTGTAATCACGGGAGTGATGACCAATCTCTGCTGTGAGACCACCGCTCGTTCAGCATTTGTCCAGGGGTTTAAGGTCTTTTTCGTTGTTGATGGAACCTGCACCCAGAATGAAATTATGCATTGGGCAACCCTCGTCAACATAGCCTATGGTTTTGCAGTTCCAGTTCGGGCTAAAGATTTAATCAATTGTGGATAGATATAAAGTTGGCATAATCGGGGCTGGACCTGCGGGTATTGCCTGTGCAATACAATTAAGAAGGTATGGAATTGATTTTCTCCTCTTTGAAAAAAACGAGCCCGGTGGACTTTTAAAGAATGCATTTCTTGTGGAAAACTATTTAGGTTTTCCAGAGGGCATAAACGGGAGAAGATTTGTTGAACTGATTTTGCATCAAATAAAGAATCAAAAAATAAATATTATCAATGAAGAAGTATTATCAGTCAGTTATAAAAATAATGAATTTCATATTATCACCAATAAGGATGCCCACCGGGTCAAAATCCTTGTAGTTGCATCGGGCACCAAGCCTAAAATACTTGAAATTCCTGGCGCCCCAGATTGTCAATCCCGCATTTTTTATGAAATATCTCCATTAAGAAAAACCAAAAATAAAAAAATTGCAATTATCGGCAGTGGTGATGCGGCATTTGATTATGCCTTGAGTCTGAGCAAAAATAATAAAGTTTTAATTATGAATAGAACCAGGTCCGTGAAATCTCTGCCGGTTCTCATTCAGAAAGCCCTGCAAAATAGAAATATCTGCTACAAAACAAATATTGAAGTCACCGGGGTAGAATTGAATAACGATGATTTAACTCTCTACTGTAGTAAAGATAGGGTGATAACTGTTGACTATCTTATTGTTGCAATTGGCCGTGTCCCCAACCTTAATTTTTTTGAGAAATCAATAAAACAAAAGATAAAAATGCTTGAAAAAAGGAGAAAATTGTATATCATAGGTGATGCAAAGAATGGAATTTTCAGACAGACGGCGATTGCCGTTAGTGATGGCATCAGGACCGCGATGGAGATATATCTAAGTAATGGATTTTGAAAAAATCCATTACTTGATAATGAAATTTTTCATTATAGAAAAGAAAGGAACCCCTCACCCCTGCCTTCTCCCCGTTTTAACGGGGAGAGGATTAAGGTGAGGGGGTTTCAGGAGTGAAACCCCTGAAGTATGTTCAAAGAGGGCCCAAAAGGACGATAAGGAAGGGTAAAGAAGGGGAGAAATTCGTGAAACGTTTACCGTTAACCGTGAGGCGAAAAATGAAGATAGTTGGCAAAGTCGGGAAAGAAGATATTGCAGTTGTTTATATCGCCGAAACCGAGAAGAAAAAATTTGTTGAATTCGTAGAATCGGTTCAACCACCCATTCCAAGAGAAGAAAAATGGGTGCTGATTGTTTCTACTCTTTTTGGCTGTCCGGTCAAATGTAAAATCTGTGATGCGGGTGGGCATTATCGGGGACAATTATCAAAAGACGAGATATTTGAACAGATTGATTTTCTAATTGGCCGATACTTTCCTGATAAAAATATTCCGATAAAAAAATTTAAGATTCAATTTGCCCGGGTTGGCGAACCTTCATTTAATAATGCAGTCATTGAGGTTCTTGACGAACTGCCCAAAAGATATTGCGCTCCGGGCCTGATGCCCTGCATCTCCACAATTGCCCCGTCAGGAAATGAAAAATTTTTTGAGATGCTTTTAGAAGTCAAGAAGAAATATTACCATCGCCGATTCCAACTTCAGTTTTCTATTCACACAACAGACGAAGATTTAAGAAATTGGTTAATCCCGGTAAAGAAATGGGGTTTTGAACAGATTGCCCGATACGGTAAAAAATTTTATGAATCGGGTGATAGAAAAATCGCCTTGAATTTTGCCCTGGCAAAAGATATGCCTGTTGAGCCAGAGGTTTTATTAAAATATTTTGACCCTGAATGTTTTGTAATTAAGATTACTCCCGTAAATCCCACACTCACTGCAATTCAAAACCAGATATCATCATATATCAAATCCGAAATTGATAGATACGAAATCATTGACAAACTGAGAGAAACCAACTATGAGGTTATTATAAGCATTGGTGAACTGGAAGAGAATCAAATTGGTTCAAATTGTGGACAATATATCTACCACTATTTAAATGCCGGAGAAAAGATAGAAACAGGATATACTTATCCAATTGAATACAAAAAATTATGAGCGATGAATTATGAAGTATGAAAGGTGAAGACAATGCAGATTCGTAAAGATTGATAGTTTCTTCTTGCCCCTCTCTTCTCGCTACTTCAGAATCCATTTGCCAAAAACACAAAGTGCGTGATAAGAAACGATACAGGACAATCTGTAATAAGAAAATTGGATATAAGGAGATTAAACTTAATCCTTTATTCTATGAGGGGAGTTTATAACCCCGATAGAACCTGAAGTCAAGCAAACTTGACGACTGAAAATAACAAGATACATCAGGGGGATGCCCCCTGAAACCCCCATCCCTCACCCTAACCCTCTCCCTTGGAAAGGGAGAGGATAAAGGTGAGGGTTGCCATAGGTTGTGCACTATCTTTGGCATTACGAATGTCCCTGATGTATCTTGTCCTTTTCTATAATGAAATTTTCCTTATCTGCTGTACAGGAATTTTTTGAAATTCCTATACAGGAACATTCAAGCAGTGTGGTGGATGGTGGACTCAGAATGACAATTACATTAATGCGAATAAATAGATTTACTTTACAATTGATTATTCCTTTACATTTTTCTAAATGAAATTGTAAAACGATGGGAAACACCTAAACTTCTGTATGGAACAAAGGCATAGTCTATTCCAATCCCCTTTGTCATAATTCCTATACCCCACCTTAAACCAGAAAATCCCTCATAACTTGGCCCGGTTTTATAGCCAAGCCTCAGCACCAGTATCTCCAAAATGGTATATTCGGCACCAGATGCCAGGCTAATATTATCGCTGTTTGTGACGATTAAATCCTGGGCAAAACTGAAATTATAAAGACTATATTTCCATCCCATCCTTAACATTATCGGTAGGGAAAAACTTTCCTGGTCTAACTTCACCGAAGTTCCAATATTTGTAATGGATAAACCAGTAGCCAATCCCTTTATCGGCAATTTATACATTATTCCAAGGTCAGATGCCATTGCCGAAGTAGATAGACTCTCATTCTTTTCGCTTAAGAATTTAAAACCAATTCCTAAAGAGATGTTCTGGAAATTTTTTCCATAACCAAGATTCAAAGTCCAATCCGATGCGGAGAAGTAATAGCCCGGGATTGTGTCACCTCTAATTGTAACGCCCTG
>Ga0207433_10000706_pt1 | contig 75784 bp, 92 predicted proteins | sample YelNatPaOPGAMG01_FD_187559 | JGI IMG/M metagenome (GOLD analysis project Ga0207433, IMG submission 187559) | Hot spring thermophilic microbial communities from Obsidian Pool, Yellowstone National Park, USA - OP-RAMG-01 (SPAdes) (version 3) | ecosystem: Environmental > Aquatic > Thermal springs...
AGACATAGAGGGGGTGTAGTTAAAGTTAAATGTGTTTTATTTCGACCATTTTCTTTAACTTTAACACCCTCTCTTTATTTAGCCAATGAATTGGCTTCAACTGTACCCTATGTATCCGACGAGTGCAACTCCTTATTGCGAAAAAAGAATTTTTGTTATAAAATTATAGATAAGTAATAACATTTGGAAGATAATATAAAAATTCATTTTTATTATGAAGATTCAGTCGAAGGGAAATAAAAAAAAGAGAATGATTGACAAAAATATTTATTTTGGTTTAAATTATTATAGCCGGGATATTAAGGAAAAAAATAGAACTTTAACAAATCAAAAACTTCAGAAAGGAGAGATCAAGATGAAAAACGTTCCAGATAGACATAAAATGAGAATTATGGTGCATCCAAAAGTTGCACTGTTCAGGCGCCATGGTTTTTTAGGAGAGTTTGATTTTAAAGATTTTGCCAAAGAAGAATTTTTAAGAAGCGATATTCCTAATGGCGAAAAATTTCTTAGTTTGGTCCATACCGAAAAACACATAAGAAAAGTTAAAAAAGCTTGCGAGGTAAGGGCTCAGTTAGCTGAAATGCAGTTAACGCCAGAATGTTACGAGATAGCTTGTTTGGGGGTAGGAACCGTAATTCTTGCTTCAGAAGAAGGTAATTTTGGCATTCAGTGTATGACTGGCCATCATGCCGGTAGAGAAAGCGCAATGGGCTTTAATCTTTTTAACTCGATGGCGATTGCCACTCAAAGATTAGTCAATCAAGGGAAAAGAGTTTGTATTATTGATATTGATGGTCACCATGGAAACGGCACCCAGAATATTTTCTACGATACTGACCAGGTTTTATATTGTTCAATCCATCAAAAAGATGCTTTTCCGGGTACGGGAAGCGAAAAAGAGATTGGGAAAGGAAAGGGAACTGGTTATACTCTAAATATTCCTTTACCTAAAGGTAGCGGAGACGGTATTTTTATTGAGGCACTTGAAAAAATAATCGCAAAAGCATTTGATTTTAAACCGGATATTGTTGGGATATGTGCAGGTTTTGACGGTTATTATGCTGACAAATTACTCGAGCTTAACTACTCTCTTAAAGGATTTTACGAGTGTGGAAAGATTATTGGCCAAAACTTTAAACAAGTTTTTGCTTCATTAGGAGGAGGATACCATCAAGACCTTACAAAGTGTATTTTCACTTTTGTCGCTGGAATTAATCAGGAAGAGTTCCCTTATTAACACATTGAAATGTTTTAGAGTTCTTTTGGCTCTGAAAGGAGGTGAGAATTATGAAACGGACCAAAGCCAAAGCTAAGGTGCTTAAGGCATTGAAGCGAGTCCTCGCTTCTCCTTTACGGCCAAAGCTTCAAGAAGTAAATCGCTACTGCTAAGGTGGTCTAATGGGGGGGTGAAAAATTCAAAAATTTTTCGCCCCTCCCCATAATTTAAATACATATTTCACCATATGATTAATAGTATTACAAAATTAAAGCTAAGAAACACTCAAGTGAGAAAAAAGGAATATTATCTTATCGGTGGGGGTGAATATAATGATAAACTGGGGAAAAAAATTAAAACTAAAATATTACAAAAAATTAATAATCCATCTATTCTTATAATTCCTTGGACGTCTAAGGATGCCAATACATTAAAAAAATATCGTAAAATTATATTCAATTTTTTTAAACGGCTCAAAGTAAAAAAAATAACATTTCTTGAAAAATCTGATTCTTTAAGAGAGGCAAGAAAGAAATTTGGGGAAGCAAATATACTATATTTGCCAGGGGGTGAAACGGAAATTTTATTAAAAAATATAAAATCTCAAAAGATTATTAATTTATTAAAGAATTTTAATGGTGTAATTGTTGGAGTAAGCGCCGGCGCCTATGTTCTTACAAATGGATATATTAAAAAAAATAAAAAGATACTTATTATCCCTGCCTTAAGATTGATTAATGTTTTGATAAAAGCTCATTATAATGCAAAGATGGATAAATTTTTGATACCATTTTCTCGGGGGAAAAAAATCTATGGAATTCCTGATAATTGTGTGCTCGTTTTTCAAAAAAGAAAACTTTGTAAAATTATTGGAAAGGTGTACCTTTTCAATAATGGGCGAAAGGCAATATTAAAATAAGTTTTTCAAATCGTACGTTTACAATTTAAAATAGGAGGTATTTCAATGCGGACGAAAAGATATGTTTTAAGACCGGAATTTTTTGGTGGGATATTGTTTGATAAAGAAAGAAAAAATTACTTTTATGTAGATGTCCGAACAACCACAACACTTCAAAAGATAGTAGATGATTATGGTAAGATTTCTTTTCCTCGATACTATCTCGAGTTTCTGAGAAGCGAAGAGATAATTAGTCTTACAGGGAGAGAAGCATTATTTTTAGGAGATGTTGTTAATCTTAAACACCGACCGGAAGATTTTCCGTCAGCTCCTCTCCGAATTCATCTCGCAATTACTTATAAATGTCCGTTGGACTGTGCTCATTGTTTTGTTAGAAATTACAGATCCAAACAAATGGAGATGAATACGGTAGATTTTAAAAAGCTCATTGATCAACTAGTTGAGATGGGAACTTATGAGATTTTAGTTAGCGGAGGAGAGCCTTTTACCCGAAAAGATCTCTGCGAATGCTTAGACTATGCGTTGGTAAAAGGAATGATTGTGAAGCTTTTTACCAACGGCTTACTCTTAAGTGAGGATCAGATTAGAAAACTTCAAGGACTGAAATTAAACTACCTAGCTATCGGTTTTGATGGCCCGAACCCCATTAGTTACAGTTCTATTCGCGGAGAGAAAGGGAAAGCTGTTTTTGATAAAGTTTTGAGGAATATACAAAGAGCGAGGAAACTATTGAATATCCCGGTAGCGATCCAATTTACCTGCACGAAAAGAAATACTGATCATGAAACACTTTCCCAATTAGTAGAATTTTCAGTAAAAAATGATGTATTGCTACGAGTTAGACCAGTCAATCCCTGCGGCAACACTCTGGCTAATCCAGATTTACTTTTAGATTACCAGGAGTATCTCTCAATTCTTCAGTTGCTCTATGAACTTTTCTTGAAACGAGGATATTCTCCTGAGGAGATGAAAGCAAAACAGGGTAACATTCGATTCAAATTTAGTCGAAGATCAATTAAGTTTGACGAATCTCCTCTTCCTTATCTTGGTTGGGGATGTCCTGGTGGTTATGTACATGCTTTTATCGATCCTTACGGGAATATGTATCCTTGCGGTTTCCTTGTTAGCCATCTTCCTCGTGACGAGAACGATAATGTCAAAATTAAAGACCCATTAGATATTTGGTTAAGCGGAAAAGGATTTCTTTTTAAGAGAGCGCTTTCCGGTAGTAAGACCTGTTTTGAGTGCAAATATTTTGTTACTTGCCGAGGAGGATGTCGCGTTCGAGCATTGCATTGGAAAAAAGATATTAATGCTCCCGATCAGTATTGCCGGCAGGAACTCGAGACGCACAAAGGAATAAAAAGATTGTTCTTAGGGGGAGGTGATTGTGTATAATTTATGTGGGAATTCTAAAACCGAATTCCCACTTTTTATTCTGGTATTGACATTCTAAATTGTATTATTTAATATAAAATTGGCTTTGAAGGCCAACGATGCACTTTAACAACCAATTGAAAGGAGGTTCTGAAAAATGCAAATGAAAGGCAAAGAAAAATTAAAAATATTTGACGCCCATACCCATATTGGACCAGATAATTATCAATTAAAGTTAGGCAAAGAAAATTTTGATATTACCCTTAAACAATTAACAACAATATTAGAAAAAAATGGAATTGAAGGAGCAATTATTATGTGCAGCTCGAGTACTTATACGGTATGCCCGAATTATAAGTGTCTTTCACCATCGGGGCCAATGAGATTGAAAGAAAAAGATCCATTTATTCTTCAATGTGAAGATTGTGGTGCAACGGTAAAAACAAAACCTTATTTTAGGGCCAATTTAAGTTTATTTAAAAACTGTAAAGATAAAAAAACTTTATTTCCTTTCTTAACAATAGACCTAAGATATCCCTACTTGGAAGAGTATATAAAATTTTTTATTTCCCACTTTAATGTCTACGGGATAAAGATTAACTGTTTTGCTATTCGCACTTCTTCGTTAAAGCTGATGGAATATAAAAAATTACTCAGTTTATTTCAAGAACGAGATTTCCCCCTATTGATTCATGCCACTAATAGTAACTTTTCTCCGGACGATGCTCTTGAGTTAAGTAATCGTAGTGGTCTCAAAGTGATTATAGCTCATGGTCCCAAAATTGCGGAAAGATTATTAAAAAAGATATCTGCTTCTGAGAGAACTTTCGTGGATCTCTCCCCATATTTAGCTTTATGTAAAAAATATGGTTGGGAACCAAGAGAAAAATTGAAAAAAATTCTGGACGTCGTTGATTATAGAAAAATTCTCTTCGGTAGCGATATCCCATTCACTGCAGACTATACGGAAGAGATAGAATTTTGGAGAAACGTTGAACTAGAAGAAGAAGTCAAAAAACGCATATTAAGCCTTAATGCTTTTGAATTTCTTGGTATAGAATTAAATCACTAATTTTAAGTAAAACATTGATTATCGTTCAAGCGATCAAGACTCTGGAAAGTTCATCGAAAATACTAATTCTTACTTGGATACTAAAGGTAATAAATTTTTGTGCGGGAATTCTAAAAATGGATTCCCGCCTTTTTTGTTTACACAAACATTCATCCTCGACATTTATATTGACATTTATATTAAGATATTTTAATATTAAGTAGGCTCTTGAATGGTTAAAGAGCTGAGCACATTCACAATTTTAATAAGGAGGTATAGCCGATGGAAAAGAAAATGACGACTTGGGAGTTATGGCTTATCACACAAGAAAAAGAAAATCTTGTGAAGGTTCAACAGGCGAGGAGAACGGTTAGAAATTTTCTTGAGATGAAAGATTTTTTAGAGGTTGATATTCCGGTGATTTTCCCGAGTAAGTCGCTTCTGTATGGAGGAATTCCTATCTCAGGACAAACAATTAACGGTTATCTTTGTGCAGTGATGACTCCTTTTATCCGCCGATGGCTTGTTGTTGGTAAAGAGTTTAGTCTTTCAAAAGTATACTTTATCGGGAAATGTTTTCGGGATGAAAAAGTAGATCGAGATCATTACCCTGTGTTTGAGAATTTGGCAATCGGTGTATTAGGAAAAGATTACCAATTTCTCATGAATCTTATTCAAGAAATGATTTCAACTATTCTGAAAGGTCTAGGGCAAACAAGTATCGGAGAGTGGCGGTGTATTCCTTACTCTCAACTAAGTCCGAAAACTGACTTTTCAAATATAAAGGTTAATGATGAAAAAGCATTAAAAGAGTATGGTGAATTAACTTCAGCTCTTGTTGGGCCAACCTTTGTGACAGAATTACCTGTACAGTTGTTTGGTCCAGCACGGAAGATAACTCAACACACCAAGGAAAGAGCCGAACTATTTATTAATGGCATTGAGATTGGAAATATCTCTACCTTCCTTACTGATGCCGAGGAACTTTCGCGGTGGTATCAAGAGCAAAAAATTGATTTTAACCAATATGTCCTCGAAAAAGAACATCTGGATTCAGTCTCTACTTTGAATAATGAAGTTATCACTACAGGAGCGATCGGATTATCACGACTTTATATGGTCTTGCTCGGGTTGAACACAATTAAAGAAACTGTTGCATTTCCTTATTTTGGAGGTGATTAACATGAAGTTCCCCAGAAATTTTTTCAGGGTTCAACATACTGATCCTGTCCTTCTCCCGAAAAAGATTGATGAGTTGATTGAACTTGGATTGGGGCTGGAGTTAAGAGATTTTATGCTCCCAGCCCTACTTGATTCTTCTAAGGATCTTGCACTATGGGTTGAGGCATATCGGGAGATCAGTAAAGGTAAACTAAGTTTTTCTATTCATGGGCCTGTAATTGATTTGAATCTTGGATCGGTGGATGAAAAAATTAGGCAAATAAGCATCGAACGAATTATACAAGCGATTAAAGTGGTGGAAGAGTTATTTGCCGAATTCTTGATAGTTCACACCGGCTATGATCATCGATTTTTAAATAATAAAGATCGATTTGAAAGTTGGATTGAAAGAAGTCTTGAGAGCTATTCATGGATTTTTAATAAGATTCATATACCAAAACACTTAAGGGCTATCTGTGTAGAGAATTCTCCGGAAGAATCTCTAAATACGTATTGGGTTTACCTGCAGGCACTTACAAATAAATTTGTTGTTGGTATTCCAATTCGTGCCTGCATTGATTATGACCATCTTCTTGTAAAAGAAAAAGGGTTAATATCTCAATGCTTGAAAAATCCAATAGTTGTATATTTGCATCTTCCTTGGAAGAAGAGAATTAGCTACACGATTTGTCAGAATTTACCTAAACATTATCTTCAGTCAATTTGTTTTGAGGGCGAACTTGGAAATAAAGTGAGACGAAAATTACAAAAGTTGACAACGAATGACAAAATAAGTTGTTCTCTACTTGACTTAAGGAGTAGTTAAATTAACTACTCCTTTTTCTATGTGTGCAATAAAAAATTCTTTTTTCGCAATAAGGAGTGTATTTTGGCGAGCGGGCAAAAAATGGAGGGGGTTTTAGGGGAGGAAATTTTTTGCGCCCGAGCTGGCAGGGTTTTCTGCCCGCCGCCGCAGGCGGCGGGCAATTCGTCAGGTCAGGTTTCGTTTCTTTGATTTATGGATTAAATTCGGCAAAATGATTTCAAAAGTTTGAGAGGGTTTTAATTCGGGAGCCAAAGAATACGATACGAACTCAAAATTTTTAGACGAACTTGTTTATTCGCCCAGCCCCGCCTTCGGCGGGGCTGGGCTTTTTAAGATTATCTCCTATTTTTAAGCAAAAACAAAGTTGATCTTTAGTAAACTGCCCGCCGGCTTTGCCGGCGGGCAGGTCGTCAGATTAACTTTCGTTTCTCAAATTTTTGAATTAAATTTGGTAAAGAAATCTTAAAAGTTTGATTAGATTTTAAATTTAAAGCCAGTTTTGGCGACAATAATTTTTTACCCATCTTCCACCTATGAATAGGTGGGACTGGGATTTTAGAAATTATTTTCCTTTTTAAATAATTAAAGTTTACAACAATACTTAATAAATCACCTTGGGTTTCCAAAAATATTAGTATTCTATCTATCCCCTTGACTATTTTTTTCGTTTTTATTAAGCTAAAATAAGATGGGGAATATTTAAAGGTCGCTTTCTTTAATATAATATTTCAACATTTTTATTTATTATGGAAGCATGGTGTGTAAGATGTAAAGCAAAAAGAGAGATGGAAAATGCAAAGGAAGTAACTATGAAAGGAAAAGGAGGAACAAAAAGAAGAGCGATGACTGGAGTTTGTGCGAAATGCGGAACCAAGATGTTCAAAATTTTAGGAAAAAAGAAAGAGGATTAAGTTTTTTCTATCTCTGCTTTAATTAAGCTTTTTAACCCAAAGCCAAATTTGTTGGTTTTGGGTTTTTTATTTAAAAAAAATGAAAAATTTAAGAAAAAAGGCTTTTTTGTTTTTTTTCGCTTTTTTAATTTTTTCCAATTTTTTGGCAATTCTTGTTATTTTTGATCTTAATAAAAATAAGTTTTTAAAAGTTGTTTTTTTTGATGTAGGCCAAGGTGATGCTATTTTTATAGAAACACCTCAAAGACATCAAATTTTGATAGATGGCGGTCCCAGCTCTATTATTTTAGAAAAATTGGCCCGAGAAATGCCTTTTTGGGACAGAACTATTGACTTGGTAATTTTAACTCATCCGGAAAAAGATCATTTGATAGGATTATTAGAGATCTTAAAAAATTATAAAGTGGAAAATATTTTATGGACAGGTATAAAAAGAGAAACTAGTGAATTCAAAGAATGGGAAAAACAAATTTTAAAAGAAGGATCTAATATTAAAATTGCCCAAGCCGGTCAAAGAATTATTGCCAATGCAACAAATTTAATCATCCTTTTTCCCCTAGAGAATTTAAAAGATAAAGAATTAAAAGACATTAACGACAGTTCTATTGTTGTTCAGTTGGTTTTTTATGAGAATTCTTTTTTATTTACCGGCGATATTTCCCAGTCGGTTGAAAAAAAATTAACTACTCAGTATAATAATTTATTATCCGATGTTTTAAAAATTAGTCATCACGGAAGCCGGAATTCTAATTCTGATAATTTTTTGGAGAAAGTTTCACCAAGAATTGCTGTGATATCTGTCGGTAAAAATAATCCTTATGGACATCCTCATCAAGAAGTTTTGAACTTTTTAGAAAAGTATGGTATAAAAATTTTTAGAACTGATTTAAATGGTGACATAGCAATTATATCTGATGGTCATAAAATAAAAATAAAATAAGTTAAATTCTTATGGAATTTCCAATATTCAAGACTAAAATTAAAGGCTTAAAAAGAAAATTTAATTTATCAGAACCAAAAGAAAGAGAGGTTTATTTTAAATTAAAAGCCGACAACGAGATAAAGAAGATTAAAAATTATTTGCAAAAAAACACCTTTATTGCTTATCTTTTAGGTAAAAAAAATTCTGGCAAGGGAACTTATGCCAAAATGCTTGAAGAAATTTTTGGCTCAGACAAAATTGGGCATTTTTCCATTGGCGATATGGTTAGAGATGTTGACGAAGAATTGAAAAACGAACAGAAAAAGAAAGAATTAATTTTATTTTTGGAAAAAAATTATCGCGGTTGGTTGCCGTTGGAAGAAATTATTAAGTCTTTAGAAAATAGGAGTACAAAAGTTTTACTGCCAACAGAATTAATCTTGGCTTTAGTTAAAAGGGAAATTGCTAAAAGAGAAATAAAAAGCATATTTATTGATGGTTTTCCCAGGGATTTAGATCAAATTTCTTTTGCTTTATTTTTTCGAGATTTGATTGGCTATAGAGACGATCCAGATATTTTTGTTTTGATTGATGTACCAGAATCAGTGATTGATGAGAGAATTAAATGGCGAAGGGTTTGTCCAATTTGCAAAACTTCTAGAAATTTAAAACTTTTACCAAGCTCAAAAATTGATTACGATATAAAAAAGGAGGAATTTTTTTTGTTATGCGAAAATCCGGCTTGCCAAGGAGCAGTAATGATTCCAAAAGAGGGCGATGAATTAGGAATAAAACCCATTAAGGAAAGATTAGAAAAGGATGAGAAGTTAATGCAACAAGCTATTTCTTTGCATGGTATACCCAAAATTTTTTTGCGAAATTCTATCCCGAAAAAACTAGCATCCAAATACGTGGATAGTTATGAAATTACTCCAGAATATGTTTTTAAATGGAATAAAAAAGATAAAAAAGTGGATATTAAAGAAAAGCCTTGGGTTATTTTAGACGATAACGGCATAGAGTCAGTTAGTTTATTGGCACCACCAGTAGTAGTTTCTTTAATAAAGCAATTGGTTAAAGTTCTTTCTTTATAAAGAAAGTAATTAGAAGGATAAATTAAAAAATGATAATGAATTTAATTGACAAGTATTTTGGGTCAAAGTATAATGGAAATGGCAGTGCCCTATTGGTAATTACTCTAAAAGTGTAATTTCTAACGGGGCCCTGCTCCTTCTAGTTTAATTCTGGGACAAAATATTTTTCAGGGAATCGGATATGTTTTCAACCTGTGGGTTGGAACTTAGATTCCCACCTGGATTTTTTTCCAGAAGAATTTACTAGAAGCAAAGCAGGGCCATAAAAAAACCGAATTAATCATTAATGCGGTTTTTTTATACTTCTTTTCTAAATTTATATTTTGCGAAAAACGTGTCAAGCAATTTAAGTATCTGACTGAAATTGGTTCTGGTTGAGCAATATAATTTCTGACTGAAATAGGTTTAAGTTTCTTTTGGGGCTCAACCTTTTGGGATCTGTTTTTCTTTTGATAGGCTTTGTAAAGCAAATCTAATTTTTTATCAATTGTTCTTTTTAGCTCAGCTGGATTTAAGGATTGATAGATTCTCTTTAATGCCTGCTTTCTCTCCAAAGAAACCTCTTTTGATCCCCTCACTCTCTGATAAAGATTTTTCAGTTATTTCACCCTCCGCCTTACATAATTTCGGTCAGATTTTATGTTGCAAAACCAACGCCCTTTCGGTCAGATTTTAGCCTGTTGAATACGTTTTACTTGACAAATAATTTTACTCTTGCAATAATAAATTAACACCATGGAAAACCAAGAACAAGTTTTTACTTTTTCAATTAAAAAAGCAGAACTTTCCAGTTTTAGCGAACTTTTTAAAAGAACTTGGCAGATTTACAAGGAAAGATTTTGGACATTCTTGGGAATAATGGTAATTCCCTTTTTATTTTTTTTGTTTGCTGGACTTTCTTCTTTATTTTTGAAATTTTCTGACTGGATTATTGCCTTAGTTATTTTTCTTTTGATTATCAGTTTCATCTTTTTAATCTGGGCTGAAGTTGCTCTTCTATATGCTATTAAAGACAGAGAACTAAAGATTGGCATAAAAGAATCTTTTAAAAAAGCAAAATCAAAAATACTCTCTTATATCTGGATTTCTTTTTTAACTGGATTTATCGTTTTAGGAGGCGTTTTTTTACTTTTAATTCCGGGTATTATTTTTTCTCTTTGGTTTTCTTTATCTTTATATATTTTAGTCGCCGAAGATCAAAAAGGATTTTCTGCTCTTTGGCGAAGTAAACAATTAGTAAAAGGATACTGGTGGCCAGTTTTTTGGCGCTTTCTTTTGATCGGTTTGATTTTTGGAGGAATTGGTTTATTGCTAGGACTTATTAGTGGTGATAATTTTTTTCTCAAAATCGTCTATGAGATTTTTATTATTCTGACTATACCCTTTAATTTTACTTTTTACTTTTTAATTTATGAAGAACTGAAAAAAATAAAAGAAGGAATTCCTTTTGAAGCGCCGGAAACAAAGACAAAATTAGGTTTTATTTTAATTGGAATTTTAGGTTTCCTTTTTATACCGGTAACTTTTCTTTTATTGTTCTAAATTCTATAAAAGAAACGCGAAAGAAAACTTTTGAGGTTAAAGTTATCTCTTATATGTCTCAAATTCGGACAACAGCTGAAATAATTTATTCCGAGGAAGGAAGAGATTATTCTAAGGTGAACTGTTCTCATCCCCAAATCAGTCCTTTTTGTCAGGAAATAAAAGAACCTACTGGAATGGAACCAGTGATTCATTCTTCTGTCAATGCTTATTGTGCTTATACAAAACTAAAAGATTCAAGATATTGTTGCGTTGACAGTCAAGGTCGATTACTAAGTACTGAAATTGATCCTAGTCAGGAAGGATATTGCAACGGTATTATTTTTGTTTGCCCAGAGCCAGAATAAAATTGGAAATTATTTTTCTTAAAAAATCTGCCAAAGCCCGGGCTTTGGCTTTTATTTTAAAAGGTTTATAATAATTAAATAATTTAAATTAGTTTAATTATTTTTAACCTTTGACTTTTGAGTTTTGAATTTTGACTTTTGACTTTTGAGTTTTTCTTAACATGCCAGTAGAAAAATCAGCTGGAGCAATAATTTTTAGACTTGAACCTATCTGCCGTTCTCTTTCTCTGCAAACTTCTGAAAATAATAAAATTTATTATTTGCTTTTGCATTATCCCGGTGTTTCTCACCGGGCAGAGAAGGATTACTGGGATTTTCCAAAAGGTCATATTGAGAAAGGAGAAAAATTGGAAGATACGGTGAAGAGAGAAGTAGAAGAAGAAACCGGATTAAAAGATTTAAAATTTATCAGAGGATTTAAAGAATGGATAAAATATTTTTTTAAATTTGAAGGAAAAAATATATTTAAGATAGTAACCTATCTTTTGGCTGAGACAAAAACCAAAAATGTTAAAATCTCTTTTGAGCATATTGGATATAAGTGGCTGCCATACGAAGAAGCAATGAAGCAGCTGACTTTTAAAAATGCCAAAGAGATATTAAAGAAAGCAAATATCTATTTGCTTTCTCTGAATTCAAAATCCAAAAATCAAAATGCAAAATGACAAATCAAAATTCAAAAATAAAGTTTATAAAGTTGTTAGGAATATTTCCTGCGGGAATGTCTTAACATACAAAGAAGTAGCCAGATTAGCTGGGAGCCCTTTTGCCTGGCGAGCAGTGGGAAATATCTTAAATAAAAACAAAGATCCTAAAGTTCCGTGCCATCGAGTGATAAGGTGTGATGGAAAAGTTGGCGGATATAATAAAGGTTTTAAAACAAAAATAGCCCTTCTTCAAAAAGAGGGCTTAAAGATAAAAGAAAGAAAAATTATCCTTTAACTGTTTCTACAATTTTTTTAAAAATTTTTGGTTCTTTTTGAGAAATCGTGGCTAAAATTTTTCTATCCAATTCAATATTTTTTTCCTTAAGTTGGTGAATAAATTTGTTATAAGATAAATTATATTCTTTGCAGGCGGCTGATATTTGGATTTGCCACAATTTTCTGAATTCTCTTTTTTTTCTTTTTCTATCGCGAAAAGCATAAGACCAGGCATGCAATAGAGCATCCTTGGCTAAACGATATTTTGATTTTCTGCCCCAACGAAAACCTTTTGTGTATTTTAGCAAATGTTTTCTTCTTTTGTGGGCAATTTTTCCGCGTTTGACCCTTACCATATAATCGCGAATAAAATGCTAATTTAAAAACGAATTTTCGCGAATATGCTTATATTCGCTGGTAATTTGTTTAAATTAGCGAATAAGTTTTTTAATTATTTTGGCTTCGGGTTTAGAAACTTCAACCCATTTTCTTTTTAATCTCTTTTTTTTGCCAGATTTTTTAACTCGGTAATGATTAAGACCGGTTGCTCTTCTTAAAATTTTTCCGGTCTTGGTTATTTTAAATCTTTTTAAAATAGATTTTCTTGTTTTTTTCATCGTGAATAAAATGCTAATTTAAAAACGAATTTGCACGAATATTAGCTTAAATTCGGTGCAATGCGTTTAAATTAGCGAGCGGAAATTATTATTGTAAAACCCCTGCCATCTTTTTTTAAGTCTCTTTCAATTTTTATTGGCACTAATTTTTCCAACAATTCCAAAAATTTATTTATTTTTTCTTTGGCTAATTCGGGAATAGATTTTTCCCTGCCTTTTAAAACCATTTCTATTTTAATTTTATCCCCCTTTTTTAAAAATTTTTCTGCTTGATGAACTTTTGTTTCCAAATCATGCAAAGAAATATTAAAACTTAATCTAATACCTTTTGTTTCGCCACCAGTTTTTACATGGCTACTTTTTTCTTTTTTTTCTAAACTGTAAAGATATTTGCCATAATCCATTATTTTGCAAACTGGCGGTTCTACTTTTTCTGTTACCTGGACTAAATCTAAATTACGTTCTTTTGCCAATTCTAAGGCTTTTGCCAAACTTAAAATGCCCAATTGCTTTCCGGTTTCATCAATAACCCTGACTTGACTTGCCCTTATTTGATTGTTGACTAACGGTTTCTTTAACAAAGATATTTCTAAATATTATGGTGCCAATATCAACAAAATTTCTTTTAAAAATCAATTAAGGATTTTATAGTTTTGCGTTTTCTTTTGCGATAATCATTAATTTTTCTTTCGCTAATTTATCTAATCGGCTTTTTTATCTAAAACAGAGATACTAGCCACCTTAGTTAATTTATCATAAAAAAAATCAAAAGTCAAAATCCAGTATTATTTACTAGATTTGAAATTAAAGTATGGAGATAAAGTGCGGAGGTTTGACCTCTGCATTTGATTTAATAAATTTGAAAGCAGAAAAAAATTTGCTTCATTCAAATTTTAGAAAAGATTTGATTCACGATTTTTTATCTCTTCTAATATCTTTGAAATTTTCTTCTTTAAGTCAGGTAAATCCTTCTTTACAATTCTCCAAACTCTTTTTAAGTTTACTCCCGAAGTATTCATGAATAAGAATATCTCGCATCCCGGCAATTTTTTTCCAAGGAATATCAGGATATTTATTTCTGAAATCTTTAGGCATATTCTTAACTGCTTCACCTATAATTTCCAATCTTCTTAAAACTGAATCCTGAATTTGGGTTGACTGATAAAAATCTTTTTCTTTAATTACTCCTGTATATTCTTCTATTTTTTCTATACTCTCTAAAACATCATTTAAATATGGTCTTGGATCTTTTTTCATAATATCGCTAATTGTTCTTCTAATACTTTCTCTCGAATAAAAGGTTTAAGAGTATTATATTCCACTAAATCAACCTTTCTACCAAGTGTTTCTTCAATTTCCAATTTGAGACCCACGAAATCAAGTAAGCTAATATTCTTTTCAAATTCTACCAAAATATCTATATCGCTGCTTTTTTTCGTCTCTCCTCTAACAAAAGAGCCAAAAATGGCTGCTTTTTTTACGCCATAGCGCTTCAAAATAGGAATAATTTTCTTTTTTATATTCTCAATAGATTTTTTCATAACTCACTTTTTATAATAGCAAAATCAAAAATTTTTTACAAATAAAAAACACATTTTCTTAGACACCTAAGGCATTTCTCATAAATTTTATTCCAAAAAACTAAAAATAGAGAGGATTAATAAAAATTCAAAATTATTTAATGAATCTAAAATTAAAGTAAAGAGATTTGGGCCCTGTGGAGATGCCGGGAATTGAACCCGGGTCTGAAAAGTTTTCCAAAATAATTCTACAGGCTTAGTTCAGTTTAAAATTTAAGGTTGGGAATAAAAACTGAACAAAATTTCCTAACCCTTGATCTGATCTGATGAACTGAAAATTAATAGTTCTTCTTACAGATTGGCAAAAGAACTATTTTTCTCGCAAATTATGACACCTGAAACTGCCTAGCGAGAATCAACAGTTCAGATGGCATTAGGCGTATACTAATGCGGGTTGTTTGAATAAGTTGGCACTTATTCTTTTGATAGGCAGTTTAACGAGTTGACTATCTTGCTCGGCCTGCTTATTTTGGATTGACTTCTCAGCGATGCCTGTCATCCCCCTAAACCGATAATCGCTTCGCGATTATCGGTCGGGCGACCCATTCGCTTTTGCGAATGGGTTTAGCCCTTTTAAATATTTCTCTTTTATTTTATTTTTAAACTTACCTGCCCAAAGACTTTTTAAAAATCTTTCTCTCTTGAAAGCTTCTTTTTTATCCTTAAATTTCTCCGAGTGGATTAATGTTAACGGTCGCCGATTTTTAGTAGATAATACCATTCCCAAGTTATGTCTTTTTATTCTTTCATGTAGATTCCTACTACACCCTACATATAAATTGCCGTCTTTTTTGCTATATAAAATGTATACAAACCACATAACTACCTTTTTAAAGATTTTTGGATTTCTCTCTCTACTTCTCTTTTTTTAATCAGCTCTCTTTTGTCAACTTTTTTCAGACCTTTGGCAATTCCAAACTCCATTTTTATTAACCCATTTTTAGTATACAATTTTAAAGGCACCAAAGTCAAGCCTTTTTGTTTTGATTTGCCGATTAGATATTTTATTTCCGATTTTTTCAAAAGGAGTTTTCTTGACCTCTCGGGATTGTAATCAGGTGGTGCGTTTTTTGGTTGATAAGCCGGAATTTTTGCTCCAATCCAAAAAGCCTCATTGTTTTTGATAACAACATAACTGCCAGCCAAATTTAAACCTCTGGTTTTAATTGACTTTACCTCTTGGCCAATTAAAGCAATGCCGGCTTCAAATTTCTCCAGAATTTGATAGTTAAAGTATGCCTTTTTATTTTCAGCTAAAATTTTCATTTCAGCACTTTAATTTTAGCAAAAAATGAGATAAAATTAAAATTGAAATGTTAAAAGTTAAACCCTATTTACAAAAACCAGGTTTTTGTGGTCCAACTTCGCTGAAAATGGTGCTGGAATATTTTGGCATCAAAAAAAGCGAGGAGGAACTGGCGAAATTATCTGGTTGCACAAAAAGTAAAGGCGTTGAGGCAGAAAATCTGTTAACGGCAGCCAAAAAATTGGGTTTGAAAGGTTTTATTAAAGATTTTTCAGAAATTTCAGATATTAAAAAATATCTAAGAAAAAAAATTCCGGTAATTGTTGATTGGTTCTCGCAAGATGAAGGTCATTATTCAGTGGTGGTTGGCATTGACAAAAAATATATTTATTTGCAAGATCCAGAAATAGCCAAAATTAGAAAAATAGATCTCAAGACTTTTAAAAGAATTTGGTTTGATTTTCCCGGTCCATTTTTAAAAAGCAAAAAGGAGATTATTATTAGACGATTAATTGTGCTTTATAAAAAATGATTCGCCAAGAAATTAAAAATTTAATAGAAAAAGCAATAAAGTTACTGCAAAGAGAAGGAAAAATTTCCGATTTTGAAATGTCAGAAATTAAGGTTGAAAAGCCGGAAGAAAAAGCGCACGGCGACTATGCCACAAACGTTGCAATGGTGATTGCTAAACAGGTTAGAAAAAATCCCATAGAAATTGCTGAAAATCTTAAATCTAAAATTTTGAATTTTGAAGACAGCCTTTTTGATAAAGTTGAAGTGGTTAAGCCAGGTTTTATTAATTTTTTTCTTTCTCAAGAAAAGCTTTATAAAGAACTAAAAGAGATTTTAAAAAAAGGAGAAAAGTTTGGTCAGTTAACGCTTGGGAAAAATATAAAAACTAATATAGAGTTTATATCGGTCAATCCAACTGGTGAACTTCATATTGGCCACGGTCGGGTTGCTTTTTATGGCGATTGCCTAAATAAGGTTTTAAAAAAAGCCGGTTATCAGGTTTTTAGTGAATATTATGTCAACGATGCCAAGGTTAGTTTGCAAATTCAAGAATTAGGCAAAACGGCTTTGGGCCGCGGTCAAAGTTATCTCACGCCATTTGTAAAAAATTTAATTTTGGAATTAGAACCCTCTTTAAAAAAAATCAAGTCAGAAGCAGAAGCAGGATTTTTTTTAGCCCACAACATTTTAGAAAATATCAGAAAATTTGTTGAGGAAAAATTAAAAATTAAATTTGATTTTTGGATTTCTGAACAAAATTTATACAAAGAAGGGAAAATACAAGAAGTTTTTAAAATGTTGCAGTCAAAAAATTTGGTTTATAAAAAGGAAGGTGCTTTTTGGCTAAATCTTTCTTCTTTTTCCCAAAAAGACGAAGTTTTAATTAGAAAAAATGGTCAGCCGACTTATTTTCTTTCTGATATTGCTTATCATCAATATAAAATGGAAAGAGGTTTTAAAAAAATTATTGATATTTGGGGGGCTGATCATCAAGGTCATATTCCCAGAATGAAAGCAGCGATGAAGATTTTGGGTTTTAAGGGCGAATTTGATGTTTTAATTTCGCAGATTGTCAATTTAAAAGGAGAAAAAATTTCCAAAAGAAAAGGGAATGTCGTTTCTTTAGAATGGTTAATTAATGAGGTGGGTTTGGATGCGGCTAGATTTTTTTACTTAATGAGATCTTTGAATAGTCAAATGGAATTTGATTTAAAATTAGCAAAAGAGAGATCAGAAAAGAGCCCGGTTTATTATGTTCAGTATGCCAACGCTAGAATTTGCAGCATATTAGAAAAATGCAAAATGCAAATCTCAAAATGCAAAATGACAATTCAAAGTTTAAATTTGCTCAATCATCCAAGCGAATTAAACCTAATTAAACAATTGATTAGATTTCCAGAGATTGTTGAAGATACAGCCAGCGATTATCAGGTTCAAAGAATTCCTCAGTATGCTTTAGATTTGGCAAGCGTTTTTCATCAATTTTATCAAGAATGTCAAGTAATTACCAATGACCAAAAATTAACCCAAGCCAGATTATCGTTAATTTTAGCAACCAAAATTGTTTTGAAAGAAGTTTTAAATTTAATGGGCATTTCCGCTCCAGAAAAAATGTGATTGTCAAAAATAAAAAAAATTGCTATTTTTATAAAATATGAAACTAAAAAATAAATATTTTGTTTTAAGACACGGTCAGACCATTTATCAAACAAAAAAGAGAGAAATTATTTATCCACCTTTGCCGGAAAATTCTGATGTTCATTTAACAAAAATAGGGAAAGATCAGGTAAAAAAGATAGCTCAGACAATAAAGAAAGAAGGAATTGATTTAATTTTTTCTTCTGATTTTTTTCGGACCAAAGAGACGGCAGAGATTGTTGCCAAGGCATTGGGGAAAAAAATAATTTTTGACAAGAGGCTGCGAGATGTTAATTTGGGAGTTTATCAAGGAAAAGCCAAGAGTTTATATTATAAAGACTTTCCCCGTGGTTCTTCAAAAATGTTTTTTCAAAAACCCAAAGGCGGAGAAAGTTGGTTGGACTGCCAAAAGAGAATGATTAATTTTTTAAAAGAGATTGATAAAAAATATCAAGGAAAAAAAATTTTAATTGTTAGTCATGGCGATCCTTTATGGCTTTTGGAGGGAGCAGTAAAAAAATGGTCAATTAAAAAATTGTTAGGGATGAAAAAATCTCACCAAACCCTTAAAAATGGTGAGTTGAGAAAGTTAAATTAACTATGGAATTTCCAAAAATTGAGAAAAAAATTTTAAAATTTTGGGAGAAAAATAAAATTTTTGAAAAATCAATTTCTCAAAGAAAAGGAAAACCAATTTTTAGTTTTTATGATGGCCCGCCTTTTGCCTCTGGTTCGCCTCATTATGGCCACATTTTAACCTCTACCATTAAAGACGCAGTTTTGCGTTATTTTGCTATGCAGGGCTATCAGGTGCCCAGAAGAGTGGGTTGGGATTGCCATGGCCTGCCAGTGGAAAATTTAATTGAAAAAGAATTGGGAATCAAAAATAAAAGAGAGATTGAAAATTTTGGAATAGAGAAATTTAATCTGGCTTGCAAAGAATCGGTTTTTCGCTATGTCAAAGAATGGGTGGCAACTTTAAAAAGATTGGGTCGTTGGGCTGATTATAAAAATGCCTATGCCACCATGGACAAAAAATATACTGAATCTGTTTGGTGGGTTTTTAAAAAAATTTACCAATTAGGGTTAATTTATAAAGACTTTCGGGTTTGTCCTTATTGCCCAAGATGCGGAACCCCTCTTTCCAATTTTGAGGTTAATCAACCCGGTGCTTATCGAGATATTGAAGATCAGTCGGTTTATTTAAAATTTCCTTTAAAAGAAGAAAAAAATACTTATTTTTTGGTCTGGACCACTACGCCTTGGACTTTGCCTGGCAATGTGGCAGTGGCGGTTAATCCTGAATTTACCTATCTTAAAGTAAAAGTTGATAATGAGTATCTAATTTTAGCCAAAGAAAGAATGGCTCATTGTCAATTAAGGGGAGAAGTGATTAGCCAGTTTAAAGGAAAGGATTTGGTTGGTTTAGAATATAGTCCTTTGTATGAAAATATTCAATGCCAAAAAGCCAATGTCAAATGTTATAAAATTGTCTCGGCTGATTTTGTTTCTTTGGAAGAAGGAACAGGATTGGTTCATATTGCTCCGGCTTTTGGCGAAGAAGATATGGAGTTGGGAAAAAAAGAAAATTTACCAGTCATTATCACGGTTGATGAAGAGGGAAAAATAAAAACTGGTTTAAATCTTCCGGGTCAGGGTCTTTTTGTAAAAATAGCCGACGAAGAAATTAAAAAAGATTTAAAAGAAAGAAACCTTTTGTATAAAGAAGAAAAAATTGTTCACAGTTATCCTTTTTGCTGGCGTTGCGACACTCCTTTGCTCTATTATCCCATTGAAAGTTGGTATGTAGCCGTGAGCAAAATTAAAAAGCAATTAATTGAAAACAATAAAAAGATTCATTGGGTGCCAGAACATATTAAAGAAGGTCGTTTTGGCAAGTGGTTGGAAGGAGCCAGAGATTGGGCGATTTCCAGAAATCGTTTTTGGGGAGCACCTCTTCCAGTTTGGCTTTGCCAAACTGGGAAATCCGAAATCCTAAATCCTAAATCCAAAATAAATTCAAAATCTAAAATTCTAAATTCTAAACCTTGCGGCAATATTCAAGTTATTGGGTCAATTAAAGAGTTGGAGAAATTAAGCGGGAAAAAAATAAAGGACCTTCATCGGCCTTATATTGATGAGATTACTCTAAAGTGCGAGCAATGTGGTGGGATAATGAAGCGAATTCCAGAAGTTTTTGATTGCTGGTTTGAGTCAGGTTCTATGCCTTATGCCCAATGGCATTATCCTTTTGAAAACAAAAAACTGGTTGAAAAAACTTTTCCGGCTGACTTTATCGTTGAAGGATTGGATCAAACCCGAGGTTGGTTTTACACCCTGCATGTTCTTGCTACTATCCTTAGTTTAAAAAATTTGGGATTGGGTATTAACAAACCCGCTTTTAAAAATGTTATTGTTAATGGCTTGATTTTGGCTGAAGACGGAAAGAAATTATCAAAAAGATTGAAAAATTATACTCCGCCCGAAATTATTTTTGAGAAGTTTGGCGCCGATACTTTAAGATATTTTTTGTTAACCTCTAGTCAAATTGGCGAAGATTACTTGGTTTCTGACAGAAAAATTGAAGAGGTTTGGCGAAAAACTATTTCCACTTTTTGGCATTGTTTTTTGTTTTTTCAAACCTACAAAGATAAAAATTTTAAACCAAAAAATAATTTCAAACCTAAAACCTTTTTGGATAAATGGATTATTTCAAGATTAAATAGTTTAATTAAAGAAGTAACCTTGGCAATGAAAGATTATCAATTGACCAACGGCGCTAGGCCAATAGACAGATTTATTGATGAGTTATCCAATTGGTATATTAGAAGATCGCGCCGAAAATTTCAAAAACCGGAAAACAAAACAGAAAAAGAACAGGCCAGTCAAACTTTATATTATGTTTTGTGTAATTTGGCAAAAATATCGGCTCCCTTTGTTCCTTTTTTAAGCGAGGAAATTTATCAATCCTTAAAAAAGAAAAGCGATCCTTTCTCTGTTCATCTTTGCGATTATCCAAAATTTAACCAAAAATTAATTAATAAAAAATTAGAAGAAGAAATGAAAGAAACTAGAGAGGTAGCATCTTTGGCTTTGGCTGAAAGAATAAAATTTAAAATAAAAGTAAGACAACCATTAAAAGAATTGCAAATCTCAAATTATCAATTGAAAAACAAAAAAGAATTGTTGGATTTAATTAAAGAAGAAGTTAATGTAAAGAATATTTCTTTTGGCAAAGAATTAAAACTAGAAACAAAAATTACTCCCGAACTTAAAGAAGAGGGAATAGTAAAAGAAATTGTTCGCCATCTCCAAGAAGCCAGAAAAAAATTAGGATTTAAACCAAAAGATAAAATATATGTTTTTTATTCTGGAGAAAACGATTTAAATAAAATTATTTCCCGGCGAAAAGAATTTATTTTAAAAGAGGTGTTAGCCAAGGATGTTATTCTTGAGAAAAAGGAGCATTTAATTATTGAAGCAACATTAAAAATTGATGGTAAAAATTTATGGCTAGGAATAAAAAAATAATTAAACAAAAATGACTCAATCAGAAAACTTATCTAAAAAAAATAAAAGAAAAAAAATTTCCTCTCCTGTTGATGAAAAAGAAATAGCAGAAGAAAAACAAGAAAACGCGATTGTTGACAGTTTAGATAATGAAGAATCTCTGCAAAATTATGACAAAAAAAATAATAAAGAGACAAAAAAAGAATTAAAAGAAAAAGTGGCAATTCTTTCCCAAGAACTGTCTCAAGCAAGAAAAGAATTGGCTATTATTAAAAAAAAGAGAGAAGAAGAATTTAAACAACTGAAAGAATCAAGGGGAACATTAATAGACGCCTTGGCCGATGTGAAAAAATCTCGCTTGGCATTGCTTAATATATTGGAGGACGCTGAAGAAGCAAGAAGACAAGCCGAGGAAGAAAGAGACAAAACTAAAGCCATTATTTTTAATCTTACTGACGGACTTTTGTTGTTTAATGTTGAAAATAAGGTTTCTTTAATTAATCCTCAAATAAAAAAATTTTTTAATATAACCGAGAAAGATATTATAGGCAAATCAATTGATCAATTAAGCAGTTTTTCTGATTTAAATTTTTTGGTTGAGTTAATAAAAGAGAAAAAAGAGATTTTTAAAAAAGAAATTCAACTAAAAGAAGATTTAGTTTTAGAAGTAACTATTGTTCAAGCAATCAAAGATGAGCAGAAATTGGGCATTTTGGTTGTTTTTCATGATGTTTCTCGCGAAAAATTAATAGAAAGAATGAAAACTGAATTTGTTTCTTTGGCTGCTCATCAATTAAGAACGCCGCTTTCGGCGATTAAATGGACCTTAAGAATGGTTTTAGATGGCGATGTGGGAGAAATTACCAACGAGCAAAAAGAGTTGCTGCAAAAAACTTATATTTCCAATGAAAGAATGATTTCTTTAATCAATGATCTTTTAAATGTTACCAGAATTGAAGAGGGTCGATATGTTTTAAAACCAATCTTGATTAACCTTGAAACGGTAATTGAATCTATGTTAAAATCTTATAAAGAAGAGGCAAAAAGAAAAAACGTGGAAGTTGAGTTAATAAAGCCTGATATTTCTTTGCCGGCAATTTTGGTAGATGTGGAAAAAATAACCCTAGCCATTCAAAATCTTCTTGATAACGCTTTGCATTACACGCCGGCTGGCGGAAAAATAATTATTTTGCTAAACTATAATAATGGTAAAATAGAATTTGCCATAAGCGACACAGGCATTGGTATACCAAAGGATCAACAAGAAAGAGTGTTCACAAAGTTTTTTCGCGCTTCTAATGCTATGAAAACAGACACGGAAGGATCGGGATTAGGACTTTTTATTGTTAAAAACATTATTGAGGCTCATGGCGGAAAAGTTTGGTTTGAATCAGAAGAGGGTAGGGGTTCAACTTTCTATTTTAATCTGCCTGTGAATAAATAACTTGCAGTATTTCCAAAACATTTATAAAATAAAAATAGCGGGCAGAAGATAAAACAGATATTACATTAACTTTATTAAAATGGACAAAACAATTTTAATTATAGAAGATGAAGAAATAATTTTAGATTTATTAAAAAGAAAACTTGTCCAGGAAGGTTACAATGTTTTAGTGGCAAGAAATGGATTGCAAGGATTAGAAATAATGCAAGAGACAAAACCAGATCTTGTCTTGTTGGACATTGTGATGCCACAGATGGGGGGATTTGGAGTGATGGAGGAAATGCAAAGAAATAACCAATTAAAAGATATTCCGGTTATAGTTATTTCAAACTCAGGCCAGCCAGTAGAACTTGATAGGGCCCAAGCCTTGGGCGCCAAAGATTGGCTGATTAAAACAGAATTTGACCCAAAAGAAGTTATTGAAAAGGTAATGAAACAAATTGGCAAATAAATCGCGAATTTTCACTAATTTAACCACGAATATCGCCAATAAATAATTAGTGAAATTCGTGCCTATATTGGTGTAAATTCGCGAAATTATATATACATGGCAAAAAAAATTTTAATTGTAGAAGATGATAAGTTTTTGAGAGAATTGATCGTGAGAAAACTGGAAAAAGAAGAATACAATGTAGTGGAGGCTTTAGATGGGGAAGAAGGAGTGAGAAAAATAAAAGAGGAAAAACCGGATTTAGTTTTGCTTGATTTAATTTTGCCTGGCATTGATGGTTTTGAGGTTTTGGCAAAGATAAAAGAAGATCCTTTAGTAGAAGGGATTCCAGTGATTATTCTTTCTAATTTGGGGCAAAGAGAAGATGTAGAGAGAGGATTAAAATTGGGAGCGGTAGATTATCTTGTTAAGGCTAAATTTACACCAGGTGAGATTGTTGAAAAAATTAAAAATAATCTAAAATAATTTTTTAATTAAAAAAATCCCCAAAGATTTCTCTACTAGATTTTTAAACTAGTTAGAAGAGTTATGATTTTGGGGATTTTTATCTAAGATTTTTTATTCATACTTTATGACAGAAAATCAAGAAAAGAATGACGATAAAAAATATTATTTAAAAGTTGGTAAGGCGAGCGATTTAGTGGTTTTTAAAGAAAGATTAATTTATCGTTTTTTTGAAATGTTGCCCGGTATTCTTTCTTGGGGCATCTTTTTTTTGACCGTTTTTTTGTCTTGGCAGAAACCTATTTGGATTGCTATTTTTGTTATTTTTTTTGTCATATATTGGTTTTGCCGATCTGTTTATTTTTCACTCCATTTAAAGGCGGGTTATAAAAAAATGAAAAGACAAGAGGAAATTAATTGGTTAGACGAATTAAAGAAATTGAAAATTGAAAATTGTAAACTAAAAATTGATTGGCAAGATGTTTATCATTTAATTGTTTTGCCAACCTATAAAGAGCCTTTAGAAATTATTGAAGAGACTTTTCTGGCTCTTTTAGCAACTGATTATCCAAAAGAAAAAATGATTGTTGTTTTGGCTTGTGAAGAAAGAGCAAAAGAATTTTCAGAAAAGGTGGCGAAGGAAATTGAAAAGAAATTTGCCAAAAAATTTTTTAGATTTCTTATAACCTGGCATCCAGCCAACCTGCCAGGAGAAATTCCTGGTCACGGTTCTAATGACGCTTGGGCATCAAAAAAGGCTAAAGAACTTATTATTGATCCTTTAAAAATCCCTTATCAAAACATCATTGTCTCTTCTTTTGATATTGACACTAGGGTTTTCCCAAAATATTTTGGTTGTTTAACTTGGCATTACTTAACTGCTGAAAATCCCTTGCGCACCAGTTTTCAGCCTATCCCTTTATATTTAAATAATGCCTGGGAGGCACCATTTTTTTCTAGAGTTTTTTCTTTTTCTTCTTCATTTTGGCACACTTTAAACCAAGAAAGGCCAGAGAAATTAATTACTTTTTCTTCCCATTCTATGCCTTTTCAAGCAATGGTTGATGTTGGTTTCAAGCAGACAAATATAGTTTCTGACGATTCTAGAATTTTTTGGCAGTGTTTTTTTTATTACGACGGCGATTATCGGGTTCAGCCGCTTTATTATCCAGTTTCTATGGACGCCAATGTTGCCAAAAATCTTTTTAAAACCGCTGTTAACATTTACAAACAACAAAGGAGATGGGCTTATGGAGTGGGCGAGATACCTTATTTTCTTTTTGGTTTTTTAAAAAATAAAAAAATTCCCCTAAAGAAAAAACTCTCGTTGGGCTTTGAAATAATAGAAAGCCATTTTTCTTGGGCAACTGCTCCTTTTTTAATTTTTCTTTTAGGTTGGTTGCCTTTAATTTTAGGTGGACCAAAATTTTCGCAGACCGTTTTATCTTATAATTTACCAAAAATTACCAGTCAGATTTTAACCATTAGTATGAGTGGTTTAGTATTTTCTATTTATTTAAGTTTTTTATTATTGTCTTCGACCCATATGAAATCAGAAAAAAAGATAAAATATTTTGTTTTTGCTTTAGGCTGGCTTCTTTTTCCCTTAATGATGATTTTCTTTTCTGCCTTACCGGCTTTAGATGCTCAAACCCGTTGGTTATTAGGCAGATATATGGACTTTTGGCCTACTGAGAAAATCAGAAAGTCATAATTTTCCCAAGAACATTTACGGAGAACCGTTCTACGTGCAATATTCAAATCTTAACTTTTTATTTTAAGGCAGGCTTTAACATATAGGATTTGAGATTTGAGATTTGATTTTTGAGTTTATTCTAGATGTACTTTTTTCCTAAATTGATCTAATTTTTTTTGGAGTAAAGGATATTTTTTTAATTCCGGGTCTTCGTTTAAAATTTCATTTGCCTCTTCTCTTGCTTTTTCAATTAAAGAAACATCGGTTAAAGACGCCATTGTTAAATCAGGAAGACCCCATTGCCTTGATCCTAAAAAATCACCAGGACCACGGATAGCCAAATCTTTTTCTGCCAATTCAAAACCGTTTTGGCAGGAAATTAAAGCTTTTAATCTTTGATTTATATATTTTCCAAAAGATTCGGTTAATAAAAAGCAATAAGATTGAGCCTCACCGCGACCAATTCTTCCCCGGAATTGATGCAATTGGGCTAAACCAAATTTTTCTGAGCCTTCAATTAACATTACTGTGGCATTAGGAATATCTACTCCCACTTCCACAACCGCCGTAGAAACTAAAATATCAATTTTACCATTTTTAAAATCTTCCATTACCTTTTCTTTTTCTTCTGTTTTCATTCTGCCATGTAAAAGGCCAACTCTTAAATCAGGAAAAATTTCTTTTGACAATTTTTCATATTCTTCTTTGGCTGCTTTGACTTCCTGCCAGGAGAGTTTTTTTTCATCCAAAGGCAGAATGGATAATTGTCCATCAATGTTTTCTTTTCTACTTTTTGGTGGTTCAATTCTTGGACAAATAACAAAAACCTGTTTACCTTCTTTTACTTCTTTCCTGACAAAATTATAAACTTCTTTTTTCTCTTCTGGTCTAACTATTTTGGTAATTACTTTTTTTCTCCCCTTTGGCAGTTCGTCAATAATTGAAAGATCTAAGTCGCCATAAATAGTTAAACTTAGGGTACGGGGGATAGGGGTGGCGGTCATTGATAATAAATGAGGTATGAATTCTTTTTGCTGACAAAGTTTTGCTCTTTGCTCAACACCAAAACGATGTTGTTCGTCAATAATAACTAAAGCTAATTTTTTGAACTGAACAGGTGTTTTAACTTTAGTTTTGGGTGTGGTATCTTGAATAATCGCATGGGTACCAATGAGAATATCAACTTCTCCTTTTTCAACTTTTTCCAGCAATTCCTTTCTTTTAATTTTTTCGCCATTTAAAAAGTTTTCTTTCGCTGTAATTAAACCAATTTTTAAATTAAATTTTTCTAAAAAATTGCTAATAGTTTTGTAGTGTTGTTTTGCCAATATTTCTGTTGGCGCCATAATGGCAGTTTGGAATTGGTTTTTTGCCACATTTAAAGCAGCAATAGTAGCCACCACCGTTTTTCCTGATCCGACATCACCTTCTAAAAGGCGATTCATTGGTCTGGGCTTTTCCATATCTTTTAAAATTTGCCAGGCGGCTTTTTTTTGACTATCAGTTAAAGTAAAAGAGAGAGAGGTAACAAACTCTTTAAGCGCTTCCAAATTTATGGGCAAAGAAATGGCTTTTTCTTTAGTTAACTTTCTTTTTTCTCTTAAAATAAAAAGAGACAAAAAGAATAACTCTTCAAATGCAAATCTTTTTTTGGCAGATTCTGCCATTTTTAGAGATTGAGGAAAGTGAATTTGCCAAAGAGCCTTTTCTAAAGGCAAGAAATTATATTTTTTTCTGATTTTTTCTGGTAAGGGATCTAGCAGTTTATTTTTTAATTTCATTAAAATAGGTTTTATAATAAATCTTAACCACCTTGAAGATAAACCTTCAGTTTCAGGGTAGACTGGAACCAATCTGCCGGTATGAGTAAGATCAAAATTTTCCATTTTTAATTTTTCTTTGCCAATTTTTTCATAGGTGGGATTAGACAAATAAATAACCTTGCCCTTGCCACTAATTTTTCCAGATAAACAAAGCCAGTCTCCCTTCTTGAAATTGTTGATTAAATAAGGCTGATTAAACCAAACAACCTTTAATCTGCCGGTTTCATCTCCTACTGTCGCCTGGGTCAAAACCATTTTTTTTCTAAAGGTTCTGATATTTTTAATTTCCAAAATTTTTGCCTGGAAAGAAAAAATACCTTCTTGTTTAGCTTGGCTAATGGTAATTAAATTGGAAAAATCCTCATAGCGATGAGGAAAATGATATAAAAGATCTCCCAGAGTTTTAATACCCAGTTTTTTTAATCTTTTTTGAAATTGTGGTCCAATACCAGGAATTTCTTCAACTAAGGTAGAGAGATTCATAAAAAATTTTATCAACGATTTTTAAAATAGTGCCCTATCTTGAAAATAGCTCAAACGAATTTCGCCGCCTTCGGCGGCGAAAAAGAGCCGGCCTGATTTCACGGCGAGCCCCGCTTGGCGGGGCTCGCCGCGTTCTCTTTGACAATTTCAAGTTTTTCTTTTGGCGGTAAATTCTTTCAAATAATTTTTAATTATGTGGGCAAAAAAGTCAATTAATAATATAAGAATTATCAAAATCAAAATTAATAATAATTGGTGCGCTACCCAAAAAGCATTAATATATAGCCAAATGTCATAGAAAAACCTGTCAAACCAATTATAATCAGGCGAAGGAAATCTTATCACTTCTTTACTGACTTTATCGCCGTTAATCTCCACTTTAATATAGTGATAAAAATAATGAGCAGGGTTCGTTCTCATTAGCTCTGCGCCGGCGCCGCCGGTGATGATATAATTTATTCCGTTTTTTGTTTCATCAAAATAAGCATGAATATGAGAAGCAAAAACAATATCTGGTTTATACTTTTCCATTAGGCTCATAAAATATTTGGCGTTTTCTTTATCACTAAGACCGTGACCATTTTCAGAGCGTGGATCAAAAGGTGGCACATGTAAAAAGATAAATTTATGCTGATATTTTCTCTGCAATTGTTCCTCCAGCCATTTCATCTGAACTTCGTCAATTCTTGTTTCATTGGCATCGTCTAAAACAATAAACAAAGAATTGCCATAATCAAAGGAGTAATAAAACTTGCCAAAAATATCAAAATAGTTTTTTGCCCCGCCTTCTCGGATATCGTGATTGCCAATTGCAACCAAAAATGGTGTCTGTTCGTTTTTTATCATATTGTAAAAGATGCGGTATTTTGCTTTTTCGCCGTCATAGACCAAATCACCAACATCAATGGCAAAAGTATAGTGATTATTATCAATGTCTTTCAAGATTTTACTAAATATTTTAAAGCTATTTTTATTATCGCCCATTACGGCAAAACTGAAATGGTCAGAGGGCGCCAAGGAATGAATTTTATCAATTTTTTTTTGATTATAATTTCCTGGTCCAACCGGCAAGTAATTATTTAAACCAACAATTGTCAATAAAACAATAATGGCAACTAAAGCCGCTATGTGACGCTTCTTAGAAAAAAATTTTTTAAATTTATCCTTTTGAAATACAAACATTTGAAGAACTCTTAGTGGTGCGCTATATTGAAAATAGTTCGAACGAATTTCGCCGCCGAAGGCGGCGAAAAAGAACCAGCCTGATTTCACGGCGAGCCCCGCTTGGCGGGGCTCGCCGCGTTCTTTAACAATTTCAAGTTTTTCTATAGATTAATTATAACTCATTTCAGAAAATTTTTCAAGGAAAAATTTTCTGATTTGGCGGCAAATTCTTTAGCAAATTTTTGAAGAAAGAAGTTTTTTTGAAAAAGAAAAAGGAGAGGAAGGAGGAAATCTTTCGATTTCAGAAGTGGAAACAGTTGAGATGGTTTCCAACATCTGGAAAGATTTTTCCTAACTCTCCAATATAGGATCGATTTCTTCCGAGCCGAAGCTCAAAAGGAACTACGATTTAATTCAGGGGTGGGGAGAAGGGAGGAGAAGTTCTTGTTCTGCCTTTACTTTGCGATACTTCGCAAAAGGAAGTACAATTACCTTTTTAGGAGACTTAAGTCTCAACCTTGCCCTCTTCCCAAGTTTCCTCTTACTTGCCGAAGGTTTCTTCGAGGAGTTCTTCAATGAAGATCTTCGCGAATTCCTTCAGTTCGCCCTGAGGAATCCCGGTTTCTTTGGCTACGTTGCCAAGCTCTCGCTTAAGGTCCGGAGTCAATCGGATACCTTCCCGACCTATCCGGTACTTCAGAAGAGCCAGAGCAATTTCGCCCTTCCTTTTCTCGTCCATTTCTTGTACTATCCAACCAATTCGGTAACGAATGGGTTAGAATTGATTGTTAATTTTCCATCAACTGCTCGACCTAAATCAGTTGATGATTCTCGACTTTTTGAATTCTCTTTTAAAGAATCTTCTAGTGTTAATTTTAACAATTTCTGATTTGGCGTCAAATAATTTATCCCTCCGTGTCTTCTTTCGTTGTTGTAGTAATACATATACTGATTGAGCTTAAGATTGAACTCTCTCCAATCTTTAAAGAAATATTTTGTCAAAAACTCTCTTTTGATGATTTTCCAAAAAGCTTCTACTTTGCCGTTGGTTTGGGGTCTAAAGGGTCTGGTGTAAAGATGTTCAATATTTAATCTTTTCATTTCTTTTTCAAATGAGTGATATTCTCTGCCAGCTTTCCAATGAGTGGTGAATTCTTTGCCATTATCAGTGAGAATTCTTTTAAAGGAAATGCTGTGCCTTTTTTGAAACCACTCAGTTGCTCTTCTTAAAAACAAAGCCAATGTTTTTGCTTTCTTGTTTGGCAATTTCTCGCAATAAGTTATCCGGGTAGCGTCATCTAATAGAGCGGCTAAATACTTCTTTTCCTTGGGATCTTGACCTTTAATATTCTTAATTTTCTTTACATCTAGATGTCCCAATTCTCCAGCTCTTTCTTTTTCATAACAGATAATTTCTTCTGTTTTTATCTTAAAAGTGGGGTATCTTTTTAAGATATTTACAATTCCTGACCTTGAAAGAATTTTGTCATTAGCCTGATTGACAAGCTTATGTTTCTTTAAAAGGAAATGAATTTCTTGAGGATTAAGATTAAGCTTTCTGAAAATTTTAACCACAATTCTCTCTAATTCTTTTGAGGGCTTGCCAAAAGGTTTTTTCTTTGGCCCTCTTTTTAAAGGCAAAAGGCTTTCTGGGTCTCTGCCTGATTGCGCGAATTTTTGATACCATTGCCAGATAACCTTTCTTTGATGACCAGAATAATCTTCTAAATCTTTGACTTTTTTAAAATGTTTTGATGTTTTGTTTTTAATTCGCTAATATTCAAAAACTATAGTCAGCCTTTCTTGAATAAGAGCTTTTTTGTTATAATTAGTCATGGTAGCGGTTTTGGTAGATAGTTTGTAAAAGGGTTCGACCTTTCCTAATTATTCTACCAAACCGTTACCAAATTGGTTAACCGTTACCAAAAAAAATTGGTTAGAAATTACAATTTTATGTTAAACATTGCTTTCGGCCAGTCAAAATATTTTGTAGATAATTTGCGAGAGAATGTAAAAAGAGGTTTGAGGCAAAAAATTAGAAACGGCGTTTGGCCTGGCTGGGTGCCAGTCGGCTATTTGAATAATCCTAAAACGAGAATGATTGATATTGATAAAAATAAAGCCAGTAAAGTTAGAAAACTTTTTGAACTTTATGCCACTGGCAAATATACCTTAAAATCTCTCGCAAATTGGTGTAAAGAAAAGGAATTGCGCGGAAATCTTGGTAAAGAAATTGCAGTTGGCAATATCCAGAAAATTCTACAAAATATTTTTTACATTGGCTTGATGAAATATAGAGGGGAAATTTTTGAGGGAAAACATACTCCTTTAATTTCAAAGAAACTTTTTGATAAGGTTCAGGAAGTTTTAAAACAAAAGGGCAAACCGCAGAAAATTAAAAAACATAATTTTGTTTTTCTTGATTTAATGAAATGTGCTTACTGCGGTGCTTCTATAACTGCCGAAGCGCAAAAAGGACATATTTATTATCGCTGTACCAGAAAGAAAGGACCGTGCCAAGAAAAACATTATTTGAGGGAAGAAAGATTGATTGAGCAAATTAAATCTTTTCTTCAAAAAGTTTCTTTATCTAACAAAACTACAAAGAAAGTTTTAGCAAAATTAGAAACAGAAGAACAACAAGCCAGAGAACAAGCAAAATTCGTTGCCCAAAATCTCAAAGACGAATTAGTAAAAGCGGAAAAACAATTAGAAAAGCTTCTCGATGTTTATTTAGCAGAAGTAATTTCTACCAAAGAATACACTGCCAGAAAACAAAAAATCCTGACTCGGAAGTTAGAATTACAAGAGAAAATCAGAGATTTTGAACAAAAAGGATTATCTTGGCTCGAACCGGCCAAAAATTTGTTTTGAATTTAAATTATGCGGAAAAATTGAGGAGGTCGGAAAGTTATCCAGAAATGACAACATTTCTGAAAAATATCGGCTCGAACCACATTTTACAAAACCAAAAATTAAATTTTGACTGGAAAATTCCGTTCAATTTGGCCGCCGAGCGAAGCGAAGCGGCCCCAAAAGGATTGACTTTTACTAAAATGTGCGCCTGGCAGGACTCGAACCTGCAACCTTCGGGTCCGCAACCCGAAATTCTATCCATTGAACTACAGGCGCCTATTTTTAATTTAGCACAAAATTTTAAAATTTGAAAATTTATTATTGACCAAAAAATTTTTATCTGATAACTTATAAAAAGGAGGAGTGCGGCGAATGGTAAGCCAGCAGTTTGCTAAACTGTACCCGCCTAAAAAGCGGGTTGTGGGTTCGACTCCCACCTCCTCCGCCGATGACTGGAGGGTTGCGAGAATGGCTATTCGGCTGGTCTTGAAAACCAGTGCCCTTTTTGGGCTTGCAGGTTCGAGTCCTGCACCCTCCGCTTAATTTAAATTTTTATGTTCAAGTTTAAAAAAAAGAAAAAAGAACCAGAAAATTTAAAAGAGGTTTTGGATTCTTTTCACGAATTAAAGGAGTCTTTTGAGAAAATAAAAAAAGAGTTTAATGAGTTAAGAGAGAAAAATAGTTTTAATATCCAGAAAATAGGGATGGTGAGATTTAATCCTTTTAAAGAAGTGGGAGGCAATCAAAGTTTTTCTTTGGCTTTGCTTGACGGCAACGATAATGGCATTGTCATTACGAGTTTATATACCAGAGAAGAAAACCGGGTTTATGGAAAACCGATAAAAAACGGTCAATCTGAATATTTGCTTTCTGAAGAGGAGAAAAAAGCAATAGAATTGGCAAAAAATTCCAATCAAAAATAAATTATGGGGTTTTTGTCAAAAAAGCTAATTCTTTCTCCAAAAAGCGAATTTAATTTTTTTCTTATGGAAGAGATAGATAAAAATTTAAACAAAAATTTTTTTCTTAGGCCACCGGTCGTGGTTATTTTAGGTCATGTTGATCATGGTAAAACTAGTTTATTAAATGCTATCAGAAAAATTCAATTTAGCGAAGAAAAGCCAGGTGGAGTAATTACTCAACACGTTGGCGCTTTTGAGGTTGAAAAAGATGGAAAAAAAATTACTTTTTTGGATACCCCAGGCCATGAAGCCTTTTCAGCTATTAGAGAGCGGGGGGCAAAGGTGGCAGATATTGCGATTTTGGTAGTGGCTGGTGACGAAGGAGTAAAACCTCAAACAAAAGAGGCAATTTTGCATATTAAAAAAGCACAAATTCCCTTAATTGTGGCGATAAATAAAATAGACAAACCCAATGCTGATCCGGAAAAAGTAAAAAGAGAGTTAATAAAAGAAGAGGTGATTGTTGAGTCAATGGGAGGAAAATTGCCTTCAGTAAATATTTCCGCAAAAACTGGCCAAGGAATTGATGAATTGTTGGAACTGATTTTGTTAATTGCTGAAATGGAAGAATTGAAAGCTGATCTTTCAGCTTTAGCTGAAGGAGTAATTATTGAATCTTATTTAGACAGTAAAAGAGGGCCGATTGCCACTTTAATTTTGATCCAAGGCAAATTAGTTCTTGGCCAAATTATTGGCACTGATAGCGCTTTTGGCAAAATAAGAAGCCTTGAGGATTTTCAGGGCAATTTAATTAATCAGTCCCTTCCTTCACAACCAACAGTAGTTCTAGGATTTGAAAAAGTGCCAAAAGTGGGTGAAAAGATAAAAACATTTGCCACTATTGAAGAGGCAAAAGCCAATTTAAAAATGGAAGAAAAAAAATCATCTGAGGTAATAGAAATTAAAGAAGATCAAAAAGTTTTGAATTTAATTTTAAAAGGCGATGTTTTAGGATCAATTGAGGCAATTGAAAATGTTTTGAGAAAATTGCCTCAGGAAAAAGTGGTCTTGCGAATTTTAAAATCAGAAGTTGGCGAGGTAACAGAATCTGATTTAAAATTAGCAAAACAGGCTAATGCCAAGGTTTTGGCTTTTCGGGTAAAAATCAATCCTCTTGCCCAAAAAATGGCAGAAAGGGATAACATTAAAATAATGCAATTTGAGGTTATTTATGATTTGGTAGAAGGGATAAGGAATTTTATGGAAAAATTAATTGAACCAGAAATCATTAGAATTAATTTAGGGAAAATCAAAACCTTAGTAGTTTTTATGAGCGAAAAAAACCGGCAAATTGTTGGCGGAAGAGTGATTGAAGGAGAGGTAAAAAAAGGAGCGATGCTGGAAATTTTAAGAGATGAAGAAATTGTTGGCAAGGGAAAAATTATTAATCTCCAAAAGAATAAAAAAGATATTGAAAAAGGGATAAAGGGCGAGGAAGTGGGAATGTTATATGAAGGAACAGAAAAAATCAAAGAAAATGATATTTTAATTATTTATACAGTGGAAAGAAGAAAAATTTATAATTTATAAATGAGAAAAAGAATTTTTCAGGTTAATGAACTGATAAAAAGAGAGATAGGTCAAATTTTACAAAAAGAAATTGAATTTCCAGCCGATTTTTTGGTTACCGTGACCAGAGTGGAAAATTCGGCTAATTTACAAGAAGCAAAGATTTATATTTCGGTAATGCCAGAAAAAGACAGCCAGCGCATTTTTAAAATTTTAGAAAGCCAAATTTATTTTCTTCAACAAAAGTTAAACAAAAGATTAAAAATGAGGCCGGTTCCTAAAATTCGATTTTTAAGAGAAAAAATGGTAAGCGAAGCCAATCGGGTAGAAGAAATTTTAGAAGAATTGAAAAAAGAAAAAAAATAGATTAAAATTTTAAATATAGTAAAGTTCTGGCCTGGTAGCCAAGTAGCAAGGCAAGGGTCTGCAAAACCCTTATACGTGGGTGCAATTCCCACCCAGGCCTTGAGAATTTAAAGATTGCCCGGGTGCCGGAATTAGCAGACGGTCTGGACTTAAAATCCAGTGGAGATTAAATCTCCGTGAGGGTGCAAGTCCCTCCCCGGGCATAAAAAATTAAAAATCAAAAATTAAAAATATAAAGAAAAATTTAAAAACTGCTAAATATTTTACTGAATACTTTGTTTCGCTACTGGTTAAAGAGAAGTTAGATTAATTCTTTTTCGCCGCCGAAAGCGGCGAAAAAGTTCTGACCATTTTCAGGATAATAATCAGCGAAAACACCCGCCTGAAAGGCGGGTGTTTTCGCTGTTAAGATCTCTAATATGGGGAGTTGGCAGGTTTGAACCCTTGTTGGTTTTATCTTCCCAATATTTCAACCTCGGTTATTTTTGCCCCAAAACTCAAGGCTTCTTGATAAGAAGGAAACCAGATATCAATATGATAGTTGCCTTTCGTCCAGTTCATTCTGTCTTCAACGACAAAAATTTCCTCGCCAAAAAGGTCAGGAATTCTAATTTTTGTACCAAAAGGAAGAGAATTATTAGCCACTATTCCTTTTTTAACTATTTTTCCTGAAGCAGTAATAAGAGGATCATCGTCAGTTTCCCAGACTGTTGAAGAATAACCAGTAATAACCATTAAAACCCGTTTTTTTACTTTATTTTCTGGACTAAAATGATCAGAAAGAGCCAAAAGACTGTTTCCTTCAATTAAAATCAGGTTATCGTCTAATAGTTGGTCTATTTCTTGGGGTGCCTCATTGTTAAATTCAGCACCGGCTTTTTTTGCCAGGTCAAAGAATAATAAAAGACTGAAAAAGACAATCAAAACCGGCAAAAGAAAAGAAATCCGCCTATTAAAATAGGGTTTTATTCGGCTAAAAAACCTTTTTTTAGACAGAAAAAATCTCAAAAAGAATTTATTTTGATTTATTTTTGAGCATCTACCCATTTTAAAACCCCTTCTTCAGGGGTTCCCTTATAATATCCCAAACAAGCCACCTTGTCAAGGGGTCGTATTTAACATGCTAAAATCTAACCGAAAGGGTGTTGGTTGTGCAATATAAAATCTAACCGAAATTGTGTAAGGCGGAGGGTGAAATAACTGAAACTCTTTATCAGAGAGTGAAGGAATCAAAAGAAGTTTCAGAAGGGAAAAGCGGGAATTAAAGAGAATTTATGATTCCCTCTTAATCTGGCTGAATTGAAAAGAACTTTTGAATAGAAAATTAGAAAGCCTACCAGAAGAAAAACAAGTCTTCAAGGGTCCAAGCCCAAAAGAAAATTAAACCTATTTCAGTCAGAAATTATATTGCTCAACCAGAACCAATTTCAGTCAGATACTTAAATTGCTTGACACGGAGTCTTAAATTAAATTGTCTAAAAAAAGCGAAGTGATTTTGGTTAAATTATTTCTTAAAAATGGCTAAAGAGAGAGATTAAATTAATTAAAAGAAAGGCCCAGATCTTGCTTTTTTCTTTAAGAACTGATTGAAAATAGATTTATCTTGCTAAAAAGGTAAGTTGATTAAAAAATGAAGTCGAATCATTGAAAGACTGATTTTATCATTTATTTAATAAAAATAGTGAAAAGTTAGCTTGGAGGAAGAATTACAAGGAACTATCAGTTAGTAGACAAAATTATATTTTTGATCTTGTTTTCATTTGGCTCAATCCCAAATATAAGGAAATTGGTGAAGTAAGCCAAGTCTTTGCACCAGAACAAGCACGGTACGGGGCAAGCTCCGACAGGTTAGTCATTAAACTCTTCCAGAAATGATAAAAGTTGTATCTGGTCGGGCTGCCGGGAGTTGAACCCGGGTCGCACCCACCCCAAGGGTGTATACTACCGCTGTACTACAGCCCGAAAAAGAGTTTAATTAAAAATATTTATTTATTCTTTTCTATTGCCTTAATGCATTTGGCGCAGGCTAAAATTCTTTTACCGGCAAATTTTTTGTATTTTTTATTTTTTATTTCAAGAGGCATCCTTAACCATTGTAAATTGGCTTTTTGAATTCGTTTAATTGTCGGATTGAATTTTTCCGCTCTTAATCTTACCCTTCGCCAAACCCGTATTGCTTTTTTTTGGCAAATTGCGCAATGTCGTGCCATAAAAATTTAAAAATTAATTAATTATTTTATATTTTTTATTTTAGCAAAATTTTTATTTTTTTCAATAGTATAGTATAATAAAAAGACAATGATAATAAAGTTCAAAAAACGATGGAGATTATTTTTGTCTTGATCATTTTATTTTTTTCAATTGTTATCCACGAAATTGCTCATGGCAGCGTGGCTTTATCTTTGGGCGATCCAACAGCAAAATTGGCTGGTAGATTAACTTTAAATCCCTTAAAGCACATTGACCTTTTTGGCACTATTTTGCTTCCTTTGTTTTTGCTTTTAGCCAGCAATGGCCAAGGACCAATTTTTGGCTGGGCAAAACCAGTACCAATTAATCCTTTCAATTTCCGAGATCAAAAATGGGGGACATTAAAAGTGGCTATTGCTGGCCCTTTGGTTAATTTTGTAATTGCCATTATCTTTGGCTTAGCAATTAGATTTTTACCTTTGTCTCCTTTGATGGTTAATTTTTTTGCCATTATTTCTTTTTATAATCTTGCCTGGGGAATTTTTAATTTAGTTCCCTTATCGCCGCTTGATGGTTCCCATATTCTTTTTTCTTTTTTGCCAGAATTTTCTCGTTTTAAAATTTTTTTACAGCAATACGGATTGTTAATTTTAATTTTTTTCATTTTTTTTGGAATTGATTGGATTTTTCTCTTTGCCCATTTTTGCTTTCAACTTTTAATTGGTTCCAATTTCGCTGTCTAAAATATTGACTTTGATTTCCTTTTTTGTTATATTTATTTTATTAAGGAAAATAATTTAAAAAATTTAATTTGAACCGAGAACTCGGTATTTATTTTGCTTTTTATTATGCCGACGATTAGACAATTAATAAAAAAAGGTAGAAAGAAAATTATTAAGCGTCACAAAACGCCGGCTTTAACTTTTGGATTTAATATCAAAAAAAATCGACCGGTTTTTTTTCCTTCACCATTTAAAAGAGGGGTTTGTTTAAAGGTTTTTACTGTTACTCCCAAAAAACCAAATTCTGCTTTAAGAAAAGTGGCAAGAGTAAGATTAACTAATGGTATGGAAGTAACTGCTTATATCCCCGGCATTGGTCACAATCTCCAGGAACATTCAGTGGTTTTAATTAGGGGTGGTAGAGTCAAAGATTTGCCCGGTGTCAGATATCATGTGGTCAGAGGTATTTTAGACACTGGAGGAGTGGAAGGAAGAAAACAAGAAAGAAGCAAATATGGAACAAAGAAAGAAAAATAAAATTCTAGATCCCGATTTCTAAAATATGATAAATACTAAATCCGAAATTCTAAATCCCAAACGAAATCACAAATCCCAAATCACAAATCACAAATTCCAAAAAGAAAATATATTTGGGGTTTATGATTTAGAATTTAAGATTTAGAAATTAATCATTTAGATTTCATTTATGAGAAGAAAGAAAAAAGAAAAAAGAATAATTCCGCCTGATCCAGTTTATAATAATGCCACGGTTACCAAATTCATTAATTATGTAATGAGGAAAGGCAAAAAAGAAACAGCCAGAAAAATTGTTTATGGCGCTTTTGAAATTATTAAAGAAAAAAACCAAAAAGATCCATTAGAAATTTTTGATTTAGCCATTAAAAATGCTTCTCCTCTTTTGGAAGTAAGACCACGAAGGATCGGTGGCGCTACTTATCAAGTACCGAGAGAAGTAAAAGGCGAGAGGAAATTAGCCCTGGCAATGCGCTGGATTATTCAAGGAGCCAAAGCCAGAAAAGGCAAACCAATGAAAGAAAGATTGGCTGAAGAATTAATAGATGCTGCCAACAATCAAGGTTTTGCCATTAAAAAACGGGAAAATACCCATAAAATGGCTGAAGCCAACCGGGCCTTTGCCCATTTTGCTTGGTAAATTCCTTCGCCGCTTTGGCGGCTCAGTCAAATTAAAAATTAAAAGTTAAAAATGAAAAATTACAATTTAAAATTCAAAATTTTACATTTTAGATTGTCATTTTGATTTTTGCATTTTGCATTTTGAATTATTATGAGACAGTATCCTATTGAAAAATATCGTGATATTGGAATTATTGCCCACATTGACGCCGGCAAAACAACAGTGACTGAGCGGATTTTGTTTTACACTGGCATCTCTCACAAAATTGGCGAGGTTCATGATGGTCAGGCAATTATGGATTGGATGGAGCAAGAACGAGAAAGAGGAATTACTATTACGGCTGCTGCCACTACTTGTTTTTGGATTCCCAGAGATTTGGAAAGAAAAAAAGAAAATGAATATCGGATTAATATCATTGATACCCCTGGCCACATTGATTTTACAGCAGAAGTTCAAAGATCGCTAAGAGTTTTAGATGGGGCAATAGTGGTTTTTGACGGAGTGGCTGGAGTGGAGCCGCAATCAGAAACTGTTTGGCGTCAGGCTGACAAATTTTCTGTGCCGAGAATTTGTTTTATCAACAAATTGGATAGAATGGGTGCTTCTTTTGAGGGAAGTTTAAAATCAATTTGGCAAAAACTTTCTCCCAATGCGGTTGCCTTGCAAATACCGATTGGTTTGGAAAGTAATTTTCAAGGAGTCATTGATCTTTTAAAAATGAAGGCATTAAAATTTGAAGGCGATTTCGGTCAAATAGTTAAAGAAGAGGAAATACCATCCGAGTTATTAGACAAAGCCAAAGAATGGCGAGAAAAAATGGTTGAGAAAATCGTTGCAGAAGATGAAGCACTTTTGGATAAATATCTTAGCAACAAAGAAATTAGTCTTTCGGAATTAAAATCGGCTTTAAGAAAAGGAGTTTTGAGTTATAAATTAATTCCGGTTTTTTGTGGTTCTGCTTTAAGAAATAAAGGCGTTCAATTATTGCTTGATGGTGTCTGTGATTATTTGCCTAGCCCCTTAGATTTACCGCCGGTCAGGGGCACTGATCCCAAAACCGGCAAAGAAATTGAAAGAAAACCCGATGATGGAGAACCATTTTCTGCCTTGGCTTTTAAAATTGCCACTGATCCTTATGTAGGAACTTTAACCTATTTTCGGGTTTATTCTGGGCATTTAGCAAAAGGTTCTTATATTTTAAACTCCAATACTGGCGAAAAAGAAAGAATTGGTCGGATTTTGCGGATGCATGCCGCTGAAAGAGAAGAAGTAGAAGAAGTTTTTGCCGGTGATATTGCTGCCACTGTTGGTTTGAAAAGCACTAAAACCGGTCATACTTTGTGCGATGAATCAGCGCCTATTGTTTTGGAAAAAATTAGTTTTCCAGAACCAGTTATTTCCATTCGAATTGAGCCAAAAACCAAAGCCGATCAAGAAAAAATGAGCACTGCTCTTAAAAAATTGGCAGAAGAAGATCCTACTTTTAGAGTGAAAAGCGATTTAGAAACTGGCGAAACTATTATTTCTGGCATGGGAGAGTTGCATTTGGAAATTATTGTTGATAGAATGAAAAGAGAATTTAAGGTAGAAGGAAACGTAGGAAGGCCCCAGGTTGCTTACAAAGAAACAATTACCGGCGAATCTAATGCTGAAGGAAAGTATATTCGTCAATCAGGTGGTCGCGGTCAGTACGGCCATGTTTGGTTAAAAGTAAAACCGAAGAATCGCGGAGAAGGATTCACTTTTGTTGATGAAATTAAAGGCGGCATTATTCCCAAAGAATTTATTCCGGCTGTTGAAAAAGGAGTGAAAGAGGCAATGGAAAAAGGAATTTTGGCTGGTTATCCCTTGGTTGATTTGGAAGCAACTCTTTATGATGGTTCTTTTCACGAAGTAGATTCTTCTGAAATTGCTTTTAAAATTGCCGGCTCCATTGCTTTACAAGAAGCTTGTAAAAGAGCCAAACCTGTTCTGTTAGAGCCAATTATGAAATTAGAAGTGGTTGTGCCAGAAGAATTTTTTGGTGACACTATCGGTGATTTATCAGCCAGAAGGGGCAGAATTGAAGAAACAAAAGATAGATTAAATTTGAAAGTGATTTCAGCCAAAGTGCCTTTGGCTGAAATGTTTGGTTATGCTACCAGTTTGCGTTCCTTGACAGAAGGCCGCGGAACCTTTACAATGGAATTTGACCATTACGAAGAAGTGCCGGCAAACATAGCCCAAGAAATTATTGAAGGGAAAAGAAAGTAAAGAGAAAAAATTCCATTGTAAATCAAAGAGAGGGTCGGGGAGAACCGATTTTCTCCCCGTATCGGAAAACAGCGAGGCGAAGCCGAGCGTTAGAAACCGAGGGTTTCTAAAGAGCGAAGCGACTTTACAATGGAATTTGACCATTACGAAGAAGTGCCGGCAAACATAGCCCAAGAAATTATTGAAGGGAAAAGAAAGTAAAGAGAAAAAATTCACAATTGACAAATTTTTTGAAATAAAATAAAATAAAAATATATAAAAATAATCCGAATGCTGCGAATTCTTATTCGAATACTGCGAATAAATAATTTTAATTTTTGATTTAATTCGCGGTATTCGCATATCATTCGTAGATTCGCATTATAATTTTATGGCAGAAAAAGCAAAATTTGAAAGAACAAAACCTCACGTTAATATCGGCACGATTGGCCATGTTGATCATGGCAAAACTACTTTGGTGGCGTCAATTTTGCATGTTTTACATTTAAAAAACCCCAATATCGTTGAAAAATCAGTAGATCAAATTGATGCTGCTCCGGAAGAAAAAGCCCGGGGTTTAACAATTTCTATTTCTCACTTGGAATATGAAACTGATAAAAGACATTATGCTCATATTGATTGTCCTGGTCATGCTGATTACATTAAAAATATGATTACGGGTGCTGCCCAGATGGATGGCGCTATTTTGGTGGTTTCAGCAGTTGACGGTCCTATGCCCCAAACCAGAGAACACATACTTTTAGCCAGACAGGTAGGTTTGCCTTCAATTGTTGTCTTTTTAAATAAGGTAGATATGGTTGATGATCCGGCTTTGATTGATTTGGTGGAATCAGAAGTAAGAGAACTTTTGAAAAAATACAATTTCCCGGGCGACGAAGTGCCAGTCATTCGCGGTTCTGCTTTAAAAGCTTTGCAAGCCAAATCAATTGATGAAGAAGCAGTCAAGCCAATTTTACAGTTAATGGAAGCAGTAGATTCTTATATACCGGAACCAGCCAGAGAGATTGACAGGCCATTTTTGATGGCAGTTGAAGATGTTTTTTCAATTTCTGGTAGAGGAACAGTGGCTACTGGCAGAATTGAAAGGGGAGTGATTCATCCCAACGAAGAAGTGGAAATTGTTGGTATAAGACCAACAACCAAAACAGTAGCCGTTAGTATTGAAATGTTTCAAAAAACTTTGGACGAAGGCAGAGCGGGCGATAATGTCGGAATTTTATTGCGGGGATTAAAGAAAGAAGATGTAGAAAGAGGACAGGTTTTGGCTAAACCAGGAACTATTACTCCTCATACTGAGTTTGAGGGCGAAGTTTATATTTTAACCAAAGAAGAAGGAGGAAGATCTACCCCTTTTTTCTCAGGTTACAAACCCCAGTTTTATTTTAGGACCACTGATGTTACTGGCGAAGTTCAATTACCGGAAGGTACAGAAATGGTAATGCCAGGCGATACGGTTAATTTGAAAATTAAATTAATATCACCGATTGCAATGGAAGAAAAACAAAGATTCGCCATTAGAGAGGGAGGAAAAACAGTGGGAGCAGGAGTAGTCACCAAAATTCTAAAATAGAATTTTGGAAATCCAAAATCCGAAATCCGAAATCCTAAACAATATCTAATGACCAAAATCCAGAACCAAAAACCTTTTTGAACGTTTGGAATTTAGAATTTTGAATTTGTTTAGGAATTAGCATTTAAAATTTTAATTGTTGGTTCTTTGAAGATGAAAAAAAAGAAAGATATTTCAGCCAAAGAAGAGATAAAACAAAAGATTCGCATTAAATTGCGGTCTTTTGATCATAAGGTAATTGATAATTCAGCGAGACAAATTGTTGAAGTTGTTTTGCGTCAAGGAGCAGAAGTTTTAGGGCCGGTGCCTTTACCGACGGAAATTAAGAAATATACCGTTAATCGTTCTTCATTCGTTCATAAAGATGCTAGAGAACAATTTGAAATGAGGGTTCATAAAAGATTGATTGATATTTTAAATCCTAATCCCAAAGTGATTGACGCCTTGATGAATTTAACCTTACCTGCCGGTGTTGAGATTGAGATTAAAATGTGATTAAGAAAAAAAGATTTAGAAAATAAATTTTTTAAAAAATGGCGAAAATTAATAAATCATAAATTTAATTTTTAGTTAAATAACCATGGTTGAAAACCGGGTTATTACCCGGTTTTCAATTATTCATTTTTATGAAGTTTATTTTGGGAAAGAAAATTGGAATGTCCCAAATTTTTGACGAAAATGGAAATCAAATTCCAATCAGCCTGATTGAAGCCGGTCCTTGTTTTGTTTGTCAATTAAAAAACAAAGAAAAAGATGGTTATCAAGCAGTTCAAATCGGTTTTGAAAAAATTGAAAAACCAAAAAAAATAAAAAAAACAATGAAGGGCAAAGAGTTTAAATATCTTAGAGAATTTAAAACAGAAAATTTAGAAGATTACAAGATTGGAGATAAAATTGATGTCTCTATTTTTCAAGAAGGCGAAAAGGTAAAAATTTCTGGCTTATCAAAAGGTAAAGGTTTTCAGGGAGCAGTAAAACGCTGGGGATTTAAAGGCAAATTGTCAGCCACCCATGGCACAAAGCACGAGCATCGAACTTTAGGATCAGTGGGCACTTCTTTTCCAGAAAGAGTTATTAAAGGTAGAAAGATGCCAGGCCGAATGGGTTATGAAAGAGTGACGATAAAAAATTTGAAAATAGTTAAAGTTGATAAAGAAAACAATTTAATAGCCGTCAAAGGCGCAGTGCCGGGCAGAAAAGGAACGCTCTTAGAAATTTATCAATAATACAATTCAATCAAACAAAAAATTACTTGCTTTAACGCACGAAAGTATTGCATTTTTGTGGGAAGGTGATAAAATAAACAATTATGAAAAAATATTTTCGCATTTCCAATAAAGAAAGAGAAGAACTGTTAGAAGAGTTTTGTAAGGCACTTTCAGTTTTGAAAAACCCTCAGGAAGTAATGAATTTTTTAACTGATTTGTTAACAAGAGAAGAATTAATAATGCTGGCCAGAAGAATAAAAATTGCAAAGCTTTTAATAGAGGGAAAAGATTATCGCGAAATAGAAGGTTTATTAAAAGTAGGTACTCCCACAATAGCTCGCGTGAATCGTTGGTTATCAGAAGGAGGAGAAGGTTTTAGATTGATAGCCGAGAGGACAGAGAAAGAAAAGCCAAAAGCACCAAGTAGTTGGAACTATGCGATGCAAGATTGGCGAAAATTTAGGAGGAGATATCCTTTAATGTTCTGGCCTCAACTTTTGATTGAGGATATAATTAAAGCGATGAATAGAAGACAAAGAGAAAAAGTTCGCAATGCTATTGAAAAATTGGATCGAAAGTCGCAATTATACAAACAAATTAATAGAATTTTAAAAAGTTAAGATCAAAAGAAAAAAATTGCAAAAATGTCGTGCTTTAACGCACGTAAGTTTTTGCACAAAAGAGAGAAAGGGAAAAAATTTGCTGGTCATTTGACAATACTGGTCATTTGACAACAGATGTTAATGAGAAAAACGCTAAATACCACTTAATTAAATATGCTGGTTAATACTTATAGTCAAAATGGGGAAAAAATTGGAGAGACAAGATTGCCTTCGGAGATTTTTGATATTAAAGTAAATCCTGATTTGGTTTATCAGGTAGTTGTCTCTCAAATGGCTAATCGTCGGCAAGGAACCGTTCATACCAAAGATCGAGGCGAGGTTAGAGGTGGTGGAAGAAAACCTTGGCGGCAAAAAGGAACAGGTAGAGCAAGGCATGGATCAATTAGATCTCCTTTGTGGCGGGGCGGCGGGGTAACTTTTGGTCCAATAAAAGAAAGGGTTTTTGAGAAAAATATTCCCCAAAAAATGAAAAGAAAAGCCCTTTTTATGGTTTTAACTGGAAAAGTTAAAAATAATTTGCTAATTTTATTAGATGAATTAAAAATTGAGAAACCGAAAACAAAATTGTTAAAAGAGATAATTGAAAAATTAAGACTTAAAATTGAAAATTTTAAATCTGGCAGCGCATTAATTGTTTTGCCAGAAATGGATAAAAACTTGATTTTAGCTGGCAGAAATGTTCCTAATCTTGCCACTATTCAGGCTAAAGATTTGAATGCTTTGGATTTGCTTTCTTTTAAATACCTGATTTTACCAAAAAAATCTATTGAAGTAATTAAAAAAACATTTTTAAAATCCCCGCAATAATAAGCCAATTTAACTAATTTTAGAAAATATGGCTTTAAAAGATATTTTTAAAAAGAAAAAAAGAGGGCAAATTGAGAAATCTAAAGAGGTTGATAAACCGTCAGAGATTAAAGCTGAAGAAGTTTCAAGAAACATTTATCCTAAAAAAGAAACTATTAGTCAGGCTTATCAAGTTTTAAAAAGGCCACATATTAGCGAAAAGGCAACCAATCTTTTAGAATCTAATCAGTATGTTTTTGAAGTTTTTCCCAGAGCCAATAAAAATGAAATTAAAAAGGCGATTGAGAATGTTTATAAAGTTAATGTTTTGAGCGTTAAAATAATTAACAATCCAGCCAAAAGAAGAAGATTAGGCCGAATTTCTGGCTGGCGAAAAGGATATAAAAAAGCGATTGTTAAAATAAAAGAGGGTCAAAAAATAGAGGTGCTACCTCGCTAAATTTCCAATTTCCAATGACCAATTTTCAATGAATTTTCAATGTCTAAATTTTCAAACCGTTTAATTGAAAATTGAAAATTGTAACATTGATTGAAAATTGAGAATTGATAATTGAAAATTATGAAACTAAAATTTTTAACAAAGAAAGAACCAGAGAAAAAACTGCTTAAACCTTTGAAAAAAAAAGCCGGTAGAGCAAGGAGTGGAAGAATTACTGTTCGTCATCGAGGCGGTGGTGTTAAAAGGCTTTATCGGATTGTAGATTTTGGTCAGGAGAAGTTGAATGTTTCCGGAAAGGTTATTGCTTTGGAATACGATCCTAACCGAAACGCTTTTTTAATGTTAGTAGAATACGAAGATGGCGATAAAAGATATTTAATTGCTCCTCACAACATTAAAATTGGCGATGAAATTATTTGTAGTGAAGAGGCAGAATTGAAAATTGGCAATAGAATGAAATTAAAAAATATTCCGGTAGGGACAATGGTTTATAATATTGAAATTCAACCTGGCCAAGGAGGAAAGTTAGTCAGAAGCGCTGGCACTTCGGCTAAGGTTTTGGCTCATGAGGGAAAATATAGTCATTTGGAAATGCCTTCCAAAGAAATAAGAAAAATTTTGTCTGAATGCTTTGCTTCTATTGGTCAGGTTTCCAACCCAGAAAAAAGATTTGAAAAAATTGGCAAAGCCGGCAGGCGAAGATTGAAAGGCTGGCGGCCAACTGTGCGAGGATCAGCAATGATTCCGGCTGATCATCCCCATGGTGGCGGCAAAGCCAAAGCACCCATTGGTTTGAAACATCCAAAAACGCCGTGGGGAAAACCGGCTTTGGGAGTAAAAACGAGAAAGAGAAAGTGGACAGACAAATATATTATCAAACGCAGAAAATCCTAAATCCAAAATCCTAAATTCTAAACAAAAATCCAAATGACCAAAATCCAAAATGCAAAACGTTTTGAATTTAGAACAATTGAATTTTGAATTTGTTTAGGATTTAGATATTTGAATTTTGGATTTCTTTTGTGAAACAAAAGTATTATGGCAAGGAGTCTTAAAAAAGGTCCATATGTAGATGAAAGATTATTGGAGAAGATGAAAAAGGCAAAGCCAGGCGAGGTAATTAAAACCTGGTCAAGAGCCTGTACTATTACGCCAGAGATGATTGGCTATGTTTTTGCTGTCCACAATGGCAAGGAATTTATTACAGTCAAAGTCACTGAAGAAATGGTGGGTCATAGACTGGGTGAGTTTTCGCCAACCACTAAGTTTTTTAGACACGGCGGAAAAATGCAGAGGGAATTGGAAGCCAAAGCCAAAGAAAAAGAAAGCGCCAAATTAAAAGAATAATTTTTATTGATTATGCCAGTGATTGCCAAGTTAAATTATTTAAGAATAGCGCCCAGAAAAGTAAGATTAGTGGCTGATTTAATTAGAGGAAAATCAGTTGAGGAGGCTCAAACAATTTTGAATTTCACAGTAAAAAAAGCCAGTCAACCATTGCTAAAACTTTTAAAGTCAGCCATTAGTAATGCCAAAAATAATTTTCAATTAGACCCGGAAAATCTTTTTATTAGCAAAATTACGGTTGATGAAGGACCAAAATATAAAAGATGGATGCCGCGGGCTCGCGGTCAGGTTTACGAGATTCAGAAAAAGACTTCTCATGTGACCATTGTTTTGGAAGAGAAATTAAAGGAAAAGAAAAAGAAGGGAGAAAAAGTTAAAGAAGCAGTAATGGAGGAAAAAGAAAAAAGTAAAGAAAGTCTGCCAATAGAAAAACCAAAATTTAAAACAAAGAAAGAAGATCAAAAACCAAAAATTGAAAAAGGGATAAAGAGAATATTTAGAAGAAAAGCATTTTAACTTTTAGTTCGTGAAGGAAATCCTAAATCCGAAATCCTAAATTGTAAACAAAACCCCAAATCCCAAATTCAAAAATCAAAACATATATAGTTTAGGATTTAGAAATAGGAATTTAAAATTTCCCCGCGAAGCAGGACATTATGGCTCACGAAGTTCACCCAAAAGTTTTTAGAATAAAGAGTTTGACTGACTGGAATTCTCGCTGGTTGGACAAAAAAAATTTCCCTCAATATTTAGAGGAGGATTTTAAAATTAGGGAGTTTTTGAATAAAAAATTGGGAAAAATTGGCATTGAAAGAATTGAAATAGAAAGATTTCCCGGCAAAATTAATGTTATTATTTCTAGCGCTCGGCCAGGGTTGATTATTGGTCGCGGCGGCGAAGGAGTGGAAGAATTGATAAAAAAATTGAAAAATATTTTAGCCAAATACCATAAAGAAAAGTTTGAACTGAAAATAGAAATTAGAGAAGTGAAAAATCCTTGGTTGTCAGCTGCTCTTTCTGCCCAATGGATTGCCCAGCAGATTGAAAAAAGAGTGCCTTTTCGCCGAGTTTTAAAACAAGCATTAGAAAAAATTATGAGTCAAAAAGGAGTGGAAGGAGCAAGAGTGGAAGTGGCTGGAAGATTGGATGGAGCAGAAATTGCCAGAACCGAGTGGTTAAAAAAAGGAAAACTGCCCCGCCAAACCTTAAGAGCCGACATTGATTATGCCAAAAGCACCGCCTTTTGCACCTATGGAGCAGTGGGAGTAAAGGTTTGGATATATAAAGGCGAAAAATTTGAATAATAATGCCAATCTACCTATAATACTTGCATTATATTATGTTATTGCCTAAAAAAGTTAAACATCGAAAATGGAGAAAGGGAAGGTCAAAAGGAATAGAAAGTCGCGCCACCGAGTTAGTTTTTGGTTCTTTTGGTTTGAAAAGTTTGGGAACAAAATGGATTACTTCTCGCCAGATAGAGGCAGCCAGAAGAGCCATTTTAAGATATTTGCGAAAAGGCGGAAAAATGTGGATTAGAATTTTTCCTGACAAGCCAGTAACAAAAAAAGGTACAGAGGTTCCAATGGGCGGCGGCAAGGGCAGTGTTGATCATTATGTTTTTCCGATAAAGCCTGGCCGAATTATTTTTGAGATAGAAGGAATAAAAGAAGAAGAAGCCAGAGAAGCCCTTGAAAAGGCAGCGGCAAAATTGCCAATAAAAACCAAGATTATTGCTCGCTAATAATAAGCGAATTTAAAACTAATAATAACTAATAAAAATTCGCTTAAAATTAGCTTATTATTTGCAAAAATGAAAATTACTGAATTGCGACAAAAATCAAAAACAGAATTAGAAAGAATGCTAAAAGAAAACCGAGAAAGGTTAAGACAGTTGCGTTTTGATTTGGCTTCTGGTAAAGTAAAAAATGTGAGAGAAATAAGAAATTTAAAAAAAGAAATCGCCCGAATATTAACCTTACTTCGCAAGGAAATCATAAATTCAAAATCCTAAATTCTAAACAAATTCCAAATTTAAAATTCAAAATATTTAGAATTTAGAAATCAAGATTTAGAATTTCTGTTGCGAAGCAACAGTATTATGGCAAAGCGTCAATTAACCGGAATAGTTATTTCAAATAAAATGCAAAAAACAGTGGTGGTTCAAGTAGAAAGAATTAAAGAGCATCCCAAATACAAAAGAAGATTTAAGGTTCATAAAAAATACAAGGCCCACGATGAAAAGGGAGAATGTCAAATTGGCGATAAAGTTGTTATTGAGGAGTGTAGACCATTGAGTAAAGAAAAGAGATGGAGAGTGATAAGAAAGGCTTAATTAAAAATTTAAATCTCAAAATGCAAAATGGCAATGTAAAATGCAAAATAATTTCAAAAATTCATTTTTATTTTTGCATTTTGAACTTTGCATTTGAGTGATAACGATTATGATTCAACCAAGAACAATGTTAAAAGTGGCTGATAATACGGGAGCAAAAATTGTTCAATGTATTCATGTTTTAGGCAGCAGCAAAAAAAGATTTGCTCAACTGGGCGAAGTGATTGTTGGTGTGGTTAAGGAAGCCGAACCGCGAAAGTTAGTAAAAAAACACGATGTAGTGAGAGCCTTGATTGTCCGGCAAAAAAAAGAATACAAAAGAAAAGACGGTTCTTATATTCGTTTTGACGAGAATGCTTGCGTGATTTTAAACGAGAAAACAAAAGATCCCAAAGGTGGAAGAATTTTAGGACCGATTGCCAAAGAAGTGAAAGAAAAAGGATTTGAAAAAATTGCCGGCCTAGCCGAAGAATTAGTTTAAATAATGCAAATATCATGCCAATGATATGCTAATGATGGGAATTATTGGCATCACTGGCATAAAATTCGTAGATTGGCATTATAAATTCCATGAAGATAAAAAAAGATGATATAGTTTTAATAATTTCTGGCAAGGATAGAGGAAAAAAAGGAAAAGTTTTAAGAGCTTTTCCAAAAGAAAGGAAAATTTTAGTTGAAGGAGTAAATATAGTCAAAAAACATCAGAGACCCAGAAGATCAGGAGAAAAAGGTCAGATTGTTCAATTGCCAAAACCAATTGATGTTTCTAATGTGAAATTAATTTGTTCTAAGTGCGGTAAGGCAACAAGGGTAGGTTATAAAATTATTAGCGATAAAAAGTTTAGAATTTGTAAGAAATGCCAACAAGAAATATAATTTAAGAATTAAAAATGAAAAATGTAAATATTAAAATAGCAATTCAAAATGTAAAATTATTTTTTAAAAATTTTGAATTTTACTTTTTCATTTTACATTTTGAGATTTGAATTTTTGAATTATTATTTATTATGCTTCACTTAAAAGACAAGTATCATAAAGAAGTTATTCCTGAAATGATGAGAAGATTTGGATATAAAAATGGGATGGCTGTTCCTAAAGTGGAAAAAGTTGTTTTAAACACTGGTTTTGGCAGATTAGTGAGCGGAAAAACAAGCGAAGAACAAAAAAAGATTCAAGAGGCAATTTTGGAAGACATGGCTTTAATTGCTGGTCAAAAACCAATTTTTAAAAAAGCCAAAAAATCAATTTCCGGATTCAAAGTTCGTCAGGGAATGATAATTGGCGCCGCAGTGACCTTACGGAAAAGAAAAATGTACGATTTTTTAGAAAGATTAATTAATATTGCCTTGCCTCGAGTAAGAGATTTTCGGGGAATTGATATAAAAAATTTCGATCAAAAAGGAAACTTGACTATCGGTATTAAAGAGCATATTGTTTTTCCAGAAATTTCGCCAGAAAAAAGCAAAAATATTTTTGGATTGGAAATAACAGTTGTAACAACAGCAAAATCAAAAGAAGAAGGAATAGAATTATTAAAATTACTTGGTTTTCCAATTAAAACATGAAGAAATTCTAAACCCCGTACCTTTTGAAATTTATTCAGATGCAATCACTAAATAATTTTCTTAAACCTTTTTTGTCGCAAAAGATACAGGGTAGAAAAATCCAAATTAAAAATTTAAAATGTTTAGGATTTAGAAATTAGAATTTCTTTTGCAAAGCAAAAGTTATGGCAACAGTAGCCCAAATCGCTAAATCGTTAAAAAAACCAAAATATAAAAGTCGCATTGTAAGACGTTGTTTTCGTTGCGGAAGAAAAAGAGGCTATATGAGAGATTTTGGCCTATGTCGCATTTGCTTTAGAGAAATGGCAAATCAGGGATTAATCCCAGGAGTTAAAAAAAGTAGTTGGTAAAAATAAAATCAAAAATCAAAAATCAAAATGCAAAATGTAAAATGTAAAAAGAATTATTTTTGAATTTTAATCTTTCATTTTGATTTTTGCATTTTGCATTTTGAATTTAACAAATTATGGATCCAATTTCCGATATGTTAACATCAATAAGGAATGCTTTGGCTGTTTCAAAAGAAACCATTGATGTTCCTTTCTCCAATTTTAAATTTGAAATTCTGAAGATATTAGAGAAAAAAGGCTTTATCAATTTGGTTGCAAACAAGAGAAAAAACAAAAAGAAAGTTCTTGAAATTGTTTTGAAATACAAAGATGGAATGCCGGCTATTTCTGGTTTAAAAAGAATTTCCAAGCCTGGCCAAAGAATTTACAAAAGTTATAAAGAAATAAAGCCAGTGAAAAGCGGTTATGGCATTGCTATTATTTCTACTTCCAAAGGATTGATGACTGACAAAGAAGCCAGAAAACAAAAAGTCGGAGGAGAGGTGATTTGTGAAATATGGTAGAAGCAAATTTTCAATTTTCAATTTACAATTTTCAATGGATTTTCACTACTTTGATTCTCAATTGAAAATCGGAAAATTAAAACTTAATTGAAAAATTGAAAATTAATAATTGAAAATTTTATGTCAAGAGTAGGTAAAAAACCAATTGAAATTCCCGAGGGTGTTGATCTAAAAATAGAAGGTCAGACCGTAATAGTTAAAGGTCCCAAAGGCGAATTAAAAAAAGAATTTCCGTCTGTTCTTAAAATTGAAATAGAAGATAAAAAAATTTTTGTTAAAACCCAGTCAGAATTAAAAGAAATGAAAGCTTTATGGGGAACAAGCCGAGCAATTTTAGCCAATATGGTAAAAGGAGTAAAAGAAGGATTTGAAAAAAAATTGGAAATAGAAGGTTTGGGATATAGAGCGAATTTAGAGGGAAATAATTTAGTTCTTTTTCTTGGTTTTTCTCATCCGGTAAAATTTGCTTGCCCAGAAGGTATTAAATTTTTAGTTGAAAAGAATATTATTACTGTTTCAGGAATTGATAAAGAATTAGTAGGGAAGGTAGCAGCTGAAATTCGGAAAATAAAACCGCCTGAACCTTATAAAGGTAAAGGAATAAAATATTTAGGAGAAATAATCAGAAGAAAAATGGGAAAAAAGGCAGTAGCCACCAAATAATTTTATGCAAGAGAAACAAGAAAAACGTTATAGACGCCATCGACGAGTTAGAGCTAAAATTTCGGGTACTGGCAAAGTGCCGCGGCTTTGTGTTTTTCGTTCAAATAAACACATTTATGCCCAATTAATTGATGATGAAAAAGGAAAGACATTGCTGGCTGTTAGTGATTTGGAGTTTAAAAAAACAAAATCAGCAGTTAAAGGGAAAAAAATAGATATGGCTTATAAAGTAGGCGAATTGATTGCCAAAAAGGCTTTAGAACAAAAAATTGAAAAAATAGTTTTTGACCGCGGCGGCTATAAATATCATGGCAGAGTAAAAGCAGTAGCAGAGGGGGTAAGAAAAGGAGGGTTGAAATTTTAATCATTTTGAATAAAGTTTAAACCGCCTCAGAAGGGGGTCGGGGAAACCAGTGGTTTCCCCGTAGCGGAAATATTAAAACCGAAGGGTTTTAAGGAGCGAAGCGACAGCGGCTATAAATACCATGGCAGAGTAAAAGCAGTAGCAGAGGGGGTAAGAAAAGGAGGACTCGTGTTTTAATTTTCAATTTTCAAATGTTTGAAAATTGAATCATTGAAAATTGATTAAAAATTGGTAATTTATAATTGAAAATTATAGCCTATGATTATTCAAAAGAAAACAACAATTGAAGAGCTGGAAAAGAAAGAGGAGTTTGAATCCAAACTTTTGGATTTGGCAAGAGTAACCCGGGTTTCAGCCGGCGGAAAGCGGTTTCGTTTTCGAGCGGTAGTGGTCGCTGGAAACAAAAATGGCAAAGTAGGAGTGGGCGTGGCAAAAGGTTTGGATGTGGCTCAGGCAGTGGAGAAAGCAACTCGCATGGCAAAGAAAAATATGATTGAGGTGCCAATTATTGAAGAAACGATTCCTCATGAAGTTTTTGCCAAATTTGGAGCAGCAAAAGTTTTGTTAAAACCGAAAAGAAAAGGCAGAGGTTTGGTGGCTGGCGGAACAGTTAGGGTGGTTTGCGCTTTGGCTGGAATTAAAAACATTTCTTCAAAAATTTTAGGAAGGACCGGCAATAAACTAAATAACGCTATGGCAACGATATTGGCTTTAAAAAAATTAAAATCAAAAATTAAAAATCAAGATGCAAAATGAAAATGTAAAAGGCAAAAAGATTTTTTTGAATTTTGATTAGTCATTTTGATTTCTGCATTTTGCATTTTGAATTTAGTCCATGCAATTACACGAACTTAAACCAATACATAAAAGAAAAAAAAGAAAAAGAGTGGGCCGAGGAGGGAAGCGAGGCACTTATTCTGGCCGGGGTATTAAAGGTCAAAAAGCCAGAGCTGGTAGAAAATTAAAACCAGTGATTCGGGAATTGATTAAAAGATATCCAAAATTACGAGGATACAAATTTAAGTCAAAACTTAATAATCAAAAATCAAAAATTGCTATTGTCAATTTGAATATACTGGAAAAGAAATTTAATGCTGGCGAGAAAGTGACCCCTGAAATATTGTTAGAGAAAAAGATTATTAGTAAAATAAAAGGAAAGATGCCTCTTGTTAAAATTTTAGGGAAAGGAGAGATTAGCAAGCCTTTGGAAGTTGAAAATTGTCAGTTTTCAAAACAAGCCAAAGAGAAAATAGAAAAAGCCGGCGGAAAGATAAAATAATCTTCATTTTTCAAATGTTTGAAAATTGAAAATTATTTTGCCAAGCAAAATCTAGAGCAAAATATATGTGGTATCAAAAAATTATTCAAATATTTAAATTGCCAGATTTACGAAACAAAATTCTTTTTGTTTTATTTATTTTTGCTGTTTTTCGGTTAATGGCAAAAATTCCTGTTCCAGCGGTCAATGAAGAAAATATTAGAAAATTTTTTAACCAATTTCAGATTTTCGGTATTTATAGTGCTTTTTCGGGAGGCGCCTTGGAAAAAATTTCTATTGTGATGTTGGGTTTAGGTCCTTATATTACTGCCATCATTATTTTGCAGTTATTGACAATGATTTTCCCTTCCTTAGAGCGACTTTATAAAGAAGAAGGAGAGGCTGGTCGCCAAAAATTTAATCAATATGCTAGAATTGCCACTGTTCCCTTGGCTGCTCTTCAGGGCTGGGCAATGATAAAATTATTTCAACGACCACCAAATCCAGTAATTGACCCTTATTTAACACCACTCCAGCTTATAACTACAATTTTAACTATTACTGCCGGCACTATTTTTTTGATGTGGCTGGGAGAATTAATTTCTGAAAAGGGGATTGGTAATGGCGTTTCTTTATTGATTTTTGCTGGTATTGTTGCTGATTTTCCAACTAATATCCGTCAAGAAATGAGTAATTATGATCCTTCTAGAATTCCCTCTTATTTGTTATTTTTGCTAATGGCTTTGGTAATTATTGCTGGCGTTGTTTTGGTAACTGAAGCGAGAAGAAATATTCCGGTTTCTTATGCTAAAAGAGTGAGGGGAATGCGGGTTTATGGCGGGGTTTCCACTTATTTGCCCCTAAATGTTAATCCAGCCGGCGTTATTCCCATTATTTTTGCTTTATCTATTTTATACTTTCCAGGAATGATTGCCACTTTTTTAAGCGGAGTAGGCGGGAAAGTTGGCGAGATTGCCAAAAGTACGGCTACTTTTTTCCAGGACCCTTGGGTTCATGGGATTTTTTATTTTCTTTTGGTTATTCTTTTTACTTATTTTTACACAATGGTAACTTTTGATCCCAAAGCCATTTCTCAAAATTTGCAGAAAATGGGCGGATTTGTTCCCGGCATCAGACCTGGTCAATCCACTGCCAATTTTTTAAAGCATATTTTAAATCGGGTTTTGCTAATTGGCGCCATTTTTTTGGCAACAATTGCCATTGCTCCTTCCCTTGTTCAAGGCATTACTCATGTCCAGAGTTTTCGTTTTTTGGTTGGTGGCACGTCTTTGTTAATTGTCGTTTCCGTGGTTTTGGAAACCATGCGCCAGATTAATGCCCAATTAGAAATGCGAGAATATGAAACATTTTAAGGATCGCTCGGCAATGAGTTTTCAGGTACCGATAGTCGAAAATCCCAGCGGATTTTCGCTATCTACATTCTCGGCGAGCGACCAAGCACTCAAAGTATTGAGTGCTCGGACCATGCTCGCTCGCCTGCGAAAGTTACCCGAAAACTTCATTGCCTCGCTTTAGAAATGTCATCAAATTTCCAAAAATTAGCGATAATCATTATGGGTCCGCCAGGCTCTGGCAAAGGAACCCAGGCTGAATTATTGGCTGAAAAATTTAATTTGTATTATTTTGAGACGAGTAAAATTTTAGAAGAGACTTTTGGCGGGAAATTAGGCGAAAAAAATTTTTTGGAAATTGAGGGACAGAAATATTATTTTCAAAATGAGAAAAAATTATGGCAAGAAGGAAAACTATGTTCTCCGCCATTTGTTACTTACTTAGTTAAAGAAAAAATCAAAGAATTATTCAAAGAAGGAAAAAATTTAGTTTTATCTGGTTCCCCCCGCACCCTTTATGAAGGAGAAAGAATAATACCCTTATTAAAAAAATTATATGGTCCTAAAAATATCAAAGTAATTTTACTTGAAATTAGTCCCCAAGAAACAATTTTTAGAAACACTCATCGCCGAATTTGTGAATTGATGCGTCATCCAATATTATATTCAAAAGAAAATGAAAAACTGAAAACCTGTCCTTTAGATGGTTCAAAATTAGTAAAAAGAAAGGGTTTGGATGATCCAAAAAGCATCAAAGTTAGATTAGAAGAATATAAAAAAAGAACTTTTTCCTTAATTGATTACTTTAAAAAGGAAAAATTAAAAGTAAAAAAAATCAATGGCTCTCCTCCACCAGCCGCTGTTTTTAATTCTATTTTAAAAACCCTTAATTGATTTTATCTCTAATAAAATTATTTCTGTTATTTGATGAATTCAAAGAAAAAATTAGGGAACTTCTAAAATTTTTAAAACAGCTGAGGAAGATTATTAGAAACCCGCGGCTAACCCACCCCAAAAACAAAACTTACTTGCTTTAACGCACGAAAGTATTGCATTTTTTGTGGGGATAGGGCAATTTCTTGACAATTGTTTATAAAATGAAACATACAATGATTATAATAAAAACGGAAGAAGAAATTAAAATAATGGCTGAAGGTGGGGAAATCCTGGCAAAAATAATGAAAGAGTTAGAGAAAAAAGTTAGACCAGGCATTACCACTAAAGAATTAGACAGGCTTGCAGAAAGCCTGATTTTAAAATCTGGAGCCAAATGCTCTTTTAAAGGCTACCAAGAATATCCCAATTGTTTGTGCGCTTCTCTTAATGAAGAACTTGTTCATGTGGTGCCATCAGATAGGATTTTAAAAGAAGGCGATATAATTTCTCTTGATTTGGGTTTGTTTTATAGAGGCTTTCATTTAGATATGGCAGTGACCTTGCCAGTAGGAAAAATTTTGCCTGAAGCCCAAAGATTAATTAGAGTAACCAAAAAAGCCTTAAAAAGAGGAATTAAAAAAGTGAGGCCAGGCAATACTTTTGGTGATATTGGAAACACTATTCAAAGATATGTTGAATCGCAGGGATTTAATGTAATAAGGGAGTTATGCGGTCATGGCATTGGCAGAGAATTGCATGAAGAGCCAAAAGTTTTAAATTATGGAAAAAGACATTCAGGTCCAGAAATCAAAGAAGGAATGGTTTTTTGCATTGAGCCAATGGTGACAATAGGTGATTGGAAATTAAAAAAAACCGCTGACGGTTTTGGCTATCAAACGGCAGATAATTCTTTGTCGGCTCATTTTGAACATACGATAGCCGTTACTAAAGACGGCTGTCAGATATTGACAGAATTAAAATAGAAACTATTTTATTTTTGAAAAATAATTGTTATAATATTTAAAAGTTTTAAAATATAATTTTAAATTTTGACTTTTGAATTTTGATTTTTTTATAATATGTATTTATCAGTTATTATTCCCGCCTATAATGAGGAAAAAAGATTGCCAAAGACTTTAAAAGAAATTGATAAATATTTAAGAAATCAAAGCTATGATTACGAAATCATCGTGGTTAATGATGGCTCAAAAGACAAGACAATTGAAGTTGTTAATAATTTAAAATCTGAAATTAAAAATTTAAAATTAATAGATAATAAAATAAATCAAGGAAAGGGCGCAGTAGTGAGACAAGGGATGTTAGAAGCAAAAGGAGATTTTAGAATTTTTACGGACGCTGATAATTCCACTTCTCTTGATCAGATTGAAAAAATGTGGCCAGAATTTGAAAGCGGTTATGATATTGTCATTGGTTCTCGCGATGTTAAAGGGGCGGTTTTGGATCCGCCTCAAAAATTTTTCCGGCGTTTTGTTGGCGATGGTTTTAAAATTTTTAGAAAAATTATTGTTGGTTTGTGGGAGATTCAAGACAGTCAGTGTGGTTTTAAATGTTTTACAAAAAAATCAGCCCAAGATATTTTTCCTAAATGTAAAATCAATCGTTTTGCCTTTGATCCAGAGATTTTGGTTATTGCCAAAAAATTGGGTTTTAAAATCAAAGAAATTCCAGTTTATTGGAAAAATGACCCTGATAGCAAAGTGAAATTTAAATCAATGATAAAAATGGCAATTGATTTGTTAAAAATAAGATGGAATTTAATCTTAGGGAAATATAATAAATAAAATTTAAAATTAAAAATGAATTTTTATGGCTAATATCGCTAAAAATAATAATCAAATTCCAAAAAATAATTTTCCTTCTGAATTGCGTTTGGATCTTGTTTCTGGCGACTGGGTAGTCATTGCCACTGGTAGAGCCAAAAGGCCAGAAATGTTTAGAGAAGAGAGGAAAAGAGAAATAAAAATTTCCAAAAAAGATTGTCCTTTTTGTCACATTGAACAACAAAAAAAGCCTTTATTAATTTTTGCCAATGGTAAAAAAATTGATTTTAAAGAAAATATTCCGAAAAACTGGACGACCGTTGTTTTGCCAAACAAGTTTCCTGCTTTATTTCCCGCGGCAAAAATTAAAAAAGAGAAAGAAGGAAAATTTTATCAAAAAATTAGTGGTGCCGGTTTTTGCGAGTTAGTTATTAGCCGAGAACACGAAAAACCCTTTGCCTTGTTGTCTTTGACAAGATTGAAAGAGGTTTTTGACGTATATCAAGCAAGATATTTAACTTTAATGAAAGAAAAGATTGTTAATTATGTTTCTATTTTTCATAATGAAGGACCAAAAGCTGGAGCCACCCAGCCTCATCCTCATTCGCAAATCATTACTACTCCTTTAATTGACATTGATTTAAAAAAAGCCATTTTAAATTCAAAAAAATATTTCCAAAAAACTGGAAAATGTCTTTATTGTCAAATGAATAACTGGGAAAAAAGATTTAAAAAAAGAATTGTTTTTGAAAATCAAGATTTTTTGGTTTTATGTCCTTTTGCTTCTAAAATTGCCTTTGAGATAGTTGTTTCGCCCAAAAAACACTCGCCTTATTTTGAAAAAATTGAAGAAAAAGAAAAGTGGCAATTAGCCGAAGCTTTTTATGTTGCTTTAAGAAAATTATATAAAGGTTTAAACAATCCTGATTATAATTTTTATTTACATACCGCGCCATGTGATGGTAAAAAATATCCTCATTATCACTGGCATTGGACAATATTGCCCAAGACTTCCATTTGGGCAGGTTTTGAATTAGGCGCTCAAATAGAAATTTCCACTATTGAACCAGAAAGAGCCGCCGAATACTTAAAAAAACAACCAATTTAACAAAACTTTCGTGCGTTAACGCACGAAAGTTTTTACCACGGAGGGTGCGGAGGGTTAACCCCTGCAAGACACCTTTTTAAAACCTTTAATATGAAAACATTCATTGTTGGCAATTGGAAAATGAATCCGGAAAATTTGGCCAAAGCCAAAGAAATTTTTAATTCTATAAGTAAAAAAATAAAAAATTTTAAAAATAAAGAAGTTGTTATTTGTCCACCTTTTGTTTATTTAACTGAATTTTTAACCAAAAGAAAAAATAATCAAAAAATAAAATTTGGCGCGCAAGATTGCTTTTGGGAAAATAGTGGTGCCTTTACTGGCGAAATTTCTTCAATCATGTTAAAGAACTTAGGTTGTGATTACGTTATTTTGGGTCATTCGGAAAGACGTCAAATTTTAAAAGAAACAGATGAAATGATAAACAAAAAAATATCAGCGACAATTAAAGCAAACTTAAAACCTATTTTGTGTATTGGAGAAACAGAAAAAGAAAGAAAAGATGGGAAAACCTTTGAAGTAATAAAAAACCAACTTCAAGAAGATTTAAAAGGAAAAGAAAATTGGAAAATGAAAATTGAAAATTTAATCATTGCCTACGAACCGATTTGGGCAATTGGTACAGGAAATGCTTGTCAGGCAAGCGAGGCAAAAGAGGTATTGCTTTTTTTAAGAAAAGAATTGAAAAAAAATTATATTCTTTATGGTGGCAGTGTTAATTCTCAAAATGCCAAAGATTATTTAAAAGCGGGTTTTAATGGACTGTTAGTTGGCGGTGCTTCTTTAAAGCCCGATGAATTTGCAAAAATTGTCCATTCTAATTAATAAAAAAAAGAAGGAATTTTAGAGAAAAAATTATTTAGTTTAAAAAAAATAGAATTTTAACTATAATAAAATTTCTCTGATCATTAAAATTATTAGAAAAATTTTGGCTATTTAGATTTTTTATTTTAAACTTGATTTTTTATTATTTTTGTGCTATTTTAAGGTGAATATTTTATGAAAGATTTGTTTAATAATAATTTCTATAATCCCAGCAAAGGCAATTTGACTTTTTCTCAAGTAGTTGAAGAGATTTTAAATTATATGAAAGAGAAGCCAGAGAAATTTTATGATATAATTATCGGTTGCGATTCGTCGTCAGGTGAAGTGCCATATTTTCCGGTAGTGGTGGTCGTTTTAAGAGTAGGAGAGGGTGGAAGATTTTTTTTAAAAAAAATTAGTTATAAAAATCGCAAATTTTATAACTGGAAAGAAAGAATTTTAGAAGAGGTTTTATTATCGTGCGAGTTAGCCTTATTTTTAAAAGAAGAATTTTATAAAAAAATTAATCAATCACTAAAAAACTTTAATTATCAATTCCGCTATATTCATGCTGATGTCAGCGAAAATGGCGAGACCAAAGATATGGTTAAAGAGGTTGTTGGCCTAATTAAAGGAAATGGTTTTGAGCCAAAAATTAAACCAGAAGCCTTTGTGGCGGCTAATGTAGCTGATCGCTATGCCTAAAATTTGAAGTTCAAAATGAAAGAGGCAAATTTTTTAAGAAATAAATTTTTAGAGTTTTTTGAAAAAAGAGGACATAAAATCGTTCCTTCTTCTTCTTTAATTCCTCCTGATCCTTCGGTTTTATTGACCACGGCTGGAATGCAACAATTTAAACCTTATTATTTAGGAGAAAAATCTCCTTATGGGAAAAATGTTGCTTCTTGTCAAAAATGTTTTCGGACTTCTGATATTGAAGAAGTCGGCAATACCACCCGGCATTTAACTTTTTTTGAAATGTTGGGCAATTTCTCTTTCGGCGGTTATTTTAAAGAAGAGGCAATAAAATTTGCCTACGATTTTTTGTTTGAGGAATTAAAATTGCCAAAAGAAAAAATGTTATTTACCATTTTTGGCGGAGATAAAGAAATTCCAGAAGATAAAGAATCAGCCTTAATTTGGAAAAAATTGGGCATTTCAGAAAATCAGATAAAAAAATGTCAAAGGGCAGATAATTTCTGGGGACCAACTGGCAAAGAAGGTCCTTGTGGTCCGACTACTGAAATTCATTTTGCCCCTAATGGGAATTTAGCCGAAGGACTGGAAATTTGGAATTTGGTTTTTAATGAGTACTTTATGGACGAAAATAAAAAATTGACTCCTCTCAAACAAAAAGGGGTAGATACCGGAATGGGTTTGGAAAGATTGGCAATGGTCTGTCAAGAGAAACCAAGCGTATTTGAAACAGATTTATTTTTTCCGATTATCAACGAAATAAGGAATTGGAAATTGGAAATTGGAAATTGGAAATTGCGCGAGCGGAGCGAGCGCATAATTGCCGATCATATTAAGGGATCAGTATTTTTGATTGCTGACGGCGTTTTGCCTTCTAATGTAGAACAGGGTTATGTTCTGCGCAGGATTTTGAGAAGAATGATGAGATACGCTAAGTTATTAAACTTGCCAAAAACTTTTTTGATAGCTTTGGCTCAAAAAGTGATTGCCATTTACCATGGAGCCTACCCGGAATTAAAATCCAAAGAATCTGAGATTTTAACCGTTATTGAAAAAGAAGAAGAGCGATTTGAAAAAACCTTAAGTCAAGGCTTGAAAAATTTTGAAAAAATTAGTCAATCAGCAATAAAAAATAAAACCTTTCAAATTTCCGGAATTGAGGCTTTTCATCTTTTTGATACTTATGGTTTTCCCTTAGAATTAACTGAAGAATTAGCCAAAGAAAAAAATTTAAAAGTGGATAGTCAGGGTTTTCAGCAATGTTTTCTTAAACATCGGGAAATTTCCCGGGCCGGGGCTGAAAAAAAATTTGGCGGAGTGGGAAAAGACGCTGGTTATCAATCAGCCAAATTGCATACCGCTACTCATTTATTACATAGTGCTTTGCGCCAAGTTTTGGGAGAGCATGTCAAACAGATGGGTTCTGATATAACTCCGGAAAGATTGCGTTTTGATTTTTCTCATTTTCAAAAAATGACTGAACAGGAAATAAAAAAAATTGAGGATTTAGTTAATCAAAAAATAAAAGAAGATTTAGTTGTTAAAAGAGAAGAGATGAGTTTTGAAGAAGCCATTAAATCAGGCGCTTTGGCTTTTTTTAAAGAAAAATATCCAGAAAGAGTGAGTGTTTACACCATTGATGATTTTTCCAAAGAAATTTGTGCCGGTCCTCACGTGAAAAAAACAGGAGAGTTAGGATTTTTTCAGATCATTAAAGAAGAAAGTTTGGGCGCTGGTATTAGAAGAATTAGGGCGATTTTGAAATAATTTTTTTTGTGATAAAATAAAATAATGGAGAAGTTTTGGCAACTTTTGAAAAAGGGAAAAGAAAAAAACTTTTTGGTTTTAGATATTGGCACTGAAGCGATAAAAAGAATGACCTTTCAAAAAAATAATTTGGGACAATTTGAAATTTTAGAGAAATCTTTAGAATATTTAGACCAATATGGCGTTTTTAATACCCAAGATTTTGAAAAAGAGATTTTTAAAAAAGCCATTTTAAAGAGCCTTGGTGATTGGAAAGAAAAAAATAATTTTTCTTATATTGTTAGTCTGCCTCCCAATGTTTTGATCGCCAGAATTGTTTCTCAAGACTTTAAGAGGGAAGATAAAGAAAAGATTATTGATAAAAGAGAAGAAAAAGTAATATTGCAATCGCTAGCAGAAAAATCAAAAGAAAAAGTAGTTAAGGAATGGACTGAAAAATCTGGAATATTGGAAAAAGAGATTGAAGTTTTAAATCTAAATATTTTGGGAATAAGAATTGACGGCTATTCTGTTCCCCAATTGCAAGGTTATAAAGGAAAGCAGATAGAGGTTAAAGTTTTAGTTAGTTTTTTGATAAAGGAATACTTTAAGAAATTTGAAAAGATTTTTCAAGAAATTGGTTTAAAAGAAAAGAAAATTGTTCACCTGGCTGAGGGATTAAATTCTTATTTTAAGAAAATTCCCGACGCTTTGTTTGTTGACTTTGGCGGAGAAATGACTCAATTTTTCTCAACAAAAAACAATTGTTTAGAAATGGTGGGAGAAATGAATTTAGGGGGAAGATTTTTTTCTCAAGTTCTGTCAGAAAAGTTGGGAATAAAAATAGAAGAGGCGCGACTGTTAAAAGAAAGATATTCAAGAGGAGATTTCAGTCCAGAGACCATTCAACGACTTAAAGAAATTTTTGATTTGCCTTTGAGATTTTGGTTTGAAGATTTAAAAAAAAGATTAAAGAAAAATATTTCCGGAAATTTTTTGTTTCAAAAAATTTTCGTTTTTGGCGGATCTGCCCAATTACCAGAAATCAGAAAAATTTTAAAAGAGGGCAATTGGGAAAGTTTTTTTCTGAGTAAAAAACCTGAGGTAGAAGTTTTTTTTCCAGAAGAATTGCAGAAAATAAATGATGGAAATGCTTTACAATATGTCAACTGCTTTTTATTGCTTAGTGCTTCCCAAAAATAATTTAAATAAAAATTAAAAATATGCAAAAAAAATTAGTTATTGATATTTTTCCACCAGAAAAATCAAAAAAGAAAGAATTTTCTCCTTTTCAAGAGAAAATAGAGGAGAAAGAGTTGGAAAAAGAGCCGGTTATTTTGCCAGAAAAAAAGAAAAGAAGTTTTCTTAAATGGGGATTTATTTTTCTTTTCTTTTCTTTGCTTTTAGTTTTTGTTGTTTTTCATTTTTTTCTGGCTCAGGCGAAAATCACCATTTGGCCGGAAGTAAAAGAGATGAGTTTTAAGGAAAAAGTAATTGTTGATAGTAAAAGCCAGATAATAGATTATGCTCAAAAAGTTATTCCGGGAAAAACTTTTGAGATTGAAAAGACAATTAGCGAAGAATTTTCTGCCAGTGGAGATGTCTTGAAAAAAGCTGAAGGAACAATTCGTCTTTATAATGCCTATAGCACTGAAAGCGAATCCTGGCGAGAAGGAACAAGATTTGTTTCTTCTGAAGGTAAATTATTTTTATCAAAAGAAAAAATCAATGTGCCTGGCGCTCAATTAAAAAATGGCAAGATTGTTCCTTCTTTTGTTGATGTTCCGGTTATTGCTGCTGAAGGTGGGGAAGATTATAATATTGGTCCATCTAAATTTTCAGTTTTTGTTTTTCGGGGAACAGAGAGATATACCAAATTTTATGGCGAATCATCTGAGCCAATGAAAGGAGGAGGAAAGGCTTTTCAGGTGACTAAAGAAGATATTGAAAAAGCGGAAAAGGCAATGGGAGAGAAAGTAAGGGGAGAAGCAGAAGAATTTTTAAAGAAAGAAATTCCGGGCGAATATGTTTTCCTAAAAGATAGTATCGGAACTAATGTTTTAGAAAAAAAATCTTTAGCCGAAGTTGGGACGGTAACTGATAAATTTAAATTTCAGGCAAAATTTAATGCCAAAACCATTTCTTTTAAAGAAAGCGATATTAAAAATTTTGCCAAGTCTTTAGTAACGGCTCAACTTCTGCCAGAAAACAAAATATACCAAGATAGTTTAAAAATTGACTATCAAGTGGATAGATTTGATTTAACCGAAGGAAAGGTAAATATTACTATTTTGATTTCAGTTAAAATTTTTTCAGAGATTAGTAACGATTCATTAAAAAAAGCCTTGGCTGGCAAGTCTTTAAAAGAGGCGAAAATTAATTTAGCCAATCAGCCAGAGATTGGAAAATCAGAGATTAAAATTTCTCCCTTTTGGCTAAATAAAATTCCATCTAGTCTGGAAAAAATTAAAATTGAGAAAAAAGATTGACTTATTTAAAAATATTTGATATATTAAGAGATTGGAATTAATGGAAAAAAAAGCTTTAAAAAAAAGCGGAATAGTAACAGAAACATTACCTGACGCCAATTTTCGGGTGAGATTAGACGAGGGAAGAGAAATTTTATGTCACTTGGCTGGGAAGTTAAGAATAAATAAAATTAAAATTTTGGTTGGTGATCGAGTGACTGTTGAATTGAGTCCCTATGATGAGAATAGAGGGAGAATAGTTTATAGAGGTAAGTAATCTCGCTAATAATAAGCGAATTTAAAACTAATATAATTTAATTATTAAAATTTATTCACTTTAATTCGTTTTAGATTAGCTTATTATTCGCGGAAATATATTTAATGAAAGTGAGACCTTCAGTGAAAAAAATCTGCAAGGATTGTAAAATTGTCCGGCGGAAAGGCCGGGTTTATGTAATTTGCAAAAAAAATCCAAAACACAAACAGCGACAAGGATAAGGGGTTGCTTTCCGCAACCTAAATTCAAAATGCAAAAATCAAAATACAAAATTACAATTCAAAAATTAAAATTATTAAATTAAAAACCTTATTATATTTTTGATTTTTGATATTTAATTTTTAATTTTGACTGAGCCCGAGTAAAGCCTAAAAGGCGAGCGAGGGCGAAGGAAGATGCCACGGATTGCTGGGGTTAATATACCCGAAAATAAAAATATATTAATTGCCTTAACCTATATTTATGGGATTGGTTTATCATTGGCAAAAAAAATTTTGTTAGAAGGAGGAATTGATTTTCAAAAAAAAACAAAAGAATTAACCCCAGAAGAAATTAATCGTTTAAAAGAGATTATTGAAAAAAAATACAAGGCAGAAGGCGAATTGAGAAGAGAAGTAATAATGAATATTAAGAGATTAAAAGATATTGGTTGTTGGCGAGGTCTAAGGCATTTAAAAGGTTTGCCAGTCAGAGGTCAGCGTACCAGAACCAACACTAGGACAGTAAGAGGCAATGTAAGAAAGACAGTCGGAAGCGGAAGGAAACCGCCACCTCAGCCAACTTAAAATTAATTGAAAATTTTAATTTCAAAATCCAAAACCATGGGCAAAAAACGAATTATTAAAAAAAGCGAAGAGGAGTTGATTAAAGAAAGCGAAGAAGTAGAAGCCACAATAAAAAAAGAAGTAAAAATAGAAGCCCCCTTGAAAACAAAAGAGGGCAGGGTTTATATTTTTTCTTCTTATAACAACACCATTATTACCTTAACCGACCTTGAGGGAAATGTTTTAACTTGGTTTAGTGCTGGTAGTATTGGTTTTAAGGGAACAAAAAAATCAACCCCTTTTGCTGCTTCCAAAGTAGCAGAGGCGGTGGCTGAAGCTACTAAAAAATTGGGAATAGAAAAAGTTCAGGTTTTAATTAAAGGAGTGGGAGCGGGTCGGGAATCGGCCTTGAGATCTTTAGCCACCCATGGTCTGGAGATTGTTTCCATTAAAGATATTACACCCATCCCTCACGATGGTTGTCGGCCACCTAAAGTCCGTCGTGTATAATCGCTAATTTGCACGAATATGGGCACAAATTTCACTAATTTTATCATTCGTGATATTTGTGGTCAAATTTGTGATAATTCGCGAAATGATTAATTCAAAATGTAAAATTTGTCGGAGAGCAGGAACAAAACTTTTTTTGAAAGGGGAACGTTGTTTTTCTCAAAAATGTGCCATGGTAAAAAGGCCTTATCCGCCAGGCAAAAAAGGGAAAAGGAGGCCTATCCCTCTTTCAGAATATGGCAAGCAATTAAGAGAAAAACAAAAATTAAAAAAATGGTATAATTTAAGAGAAAGGCAATTTCAAAAATATGTAAGAGAAGTTTTGTCTTCCCACAAAAAGACAGAAAAAGATCCGGCGGAGTTATTAATTAAAATTTTAGAAAGTCGCTTAGACAATGTAGTTTTTCTTTTAGGCTTTGCCTCTTCTCGTTCTCAAGCCAGACAATTGATTTCTCATGGTCATTTTCTGGTTAACGGCAAATCTGTCAATATCCCTAGTTATCAAGTAAAAAAAGGAGAAATTATTGCTTTAAAACCCCAGTCTTTAAAAAAGAATATTTTTAAGGATATAACCACCAAATTAAAGAAGCAGAAAATTCCTTCTTGGTTGGAATTTAATCTGCAAAAATTAGAAGCAAAGGTGGTTGGTGAGCCATCGTTAAAAGAAGCGGCTCCACCAGTTGAAATATCAGTGATTTTTGAATATTATTCAAGATAAGTGCAATGCCAATCTACCAATAATATGCCAAGCTGTTAATTATCAATATTTTATTTGCAGTCTTGGCATAAAATTGTTAGATTAGCAGTATATTTTCTATGTTGCCACTACCTCAAGAACCAAAAATTATTAAAAAAGAGCAAAACAAAGCGGTTTTTGAAATAGAAGGTTTGTACCCAGGCTATGGAGTGACGATTGGAAATTCTTTAAGAAGGGTTTTGCTTTCTTCTTTAGAAGGAGCAGCCATTACTCAAGCAAGAATAAAAGGCGTGCAACACGAATTTTCCACTATCCCTGGAGTTTTAGAAGATGTTATTACTATTCTTTTAAATCTTAAACAATTAAGATTTAAAGTTTTTAGCAATGAACCACAAAAAGCAGTCTTGAAAGTAAAAGGCGAAAAAGAGGTGAAGGGAGGAGATTTTGAATTGTCGGCTCAAGTAGAATTAGTTAATAAATCGGCTCACATTGCCACTTTAACGAGCAAATCGGCCAATTTAGAAATTGAGGTTTTAATTGAGAAAGGTTTAGGTTATCAACCAAAAGAAGTCAGAAGAAAACCTAAAGAAAAATCAGAAATTGGAACAATTCATTTAGATGCCATTTTTACTCCGATTAAAAGAGTGGCTTTTAGAACAGAAAATATGAGAGTAGGCGAGAGAACTGATTATGACAGATTATTTTTGGAAATTGAAACTGATGGTACCATTGAGCCAGAAGAAGCGTTTTTCAAAGCCAATGAAATTTTGGTAAACCATTTTCAATTTTTGGCTGAACCGTTTAAGCCAAAGGAAAAAAAGGAAAAGGTTGAAACAGAAAAAGTAAAAAAAGTTAGTTCAGAAAAAAAAGATGAAAAAAAGAAAAAAAGGAAGAAAACTAAGTAGAAAAAGGGATCAAAGGAAAGCCTTGTTAAAAAATCTGGCAGAAAGTCTTATTTTAAAAGAGAAAATTAAAACCACTGAGGCAAAAGCCAAGGAGGTGAGAATTTTTATTGAAAAAGCGATTAATTTGGCAAAAGAAAACAAGTTGGCAAAGCGAAGATTGTTGTTAAAAAAATTTTCTAATCAGACAGCAAAAAAAATAATGGAAGTATTGGCTCCAAAATATAAAGAAAGAAAAGGAGGATATACCAGAATTATTAAATTAGGACAAAGAAAGAGTGATGGAGCGAGGATGGCAATCATTGAGTTAATAAAATGAAAAATCAAAAATTAAAAATTAAAAACACAAATTAAAAACATAAAAATATTTTTGCATTTTTGGTCTATGTTTTTAATTTTTGGTTTTTAATATTTGGTTTTAAAACATGGAGCGTAAAACACACATCATTGATGCTGCTGGCAAAGTTTTAGGCAGATTAGCCAGCGAGATTGCTATTTTGTTGCGAGGCAAAAACAAAGCTGATTTTATGCCCAATAAAGATATGGGCGATGTTGTGATTGTCAAAAATGTTGATAAAATAAAAATTACTGGCAAAAAGTTAGAGAAGAAAAAATATCGGTATCACACCGGTTATTTAGGCGGATTAAAAGAAATTCCTTTTAAGAAAATCTTTCAAGAAAATCCTTCTCAAGTTTTAAAAAAAGCGGTTTATGGAATGTTACCGAAAAATAAAATGCGAGATCGTCAGATTAAAAGACTAAAGTTTGAATAAACCGCTAATCAGAGAATTTGAGAAACTCCTAAAAAAAGGAGTTTTTTTCTTGACAAATTTTTTTAAAAATTCAACAATGGAATAATAATTAAAAAATTTAAAAAAAATTTCGCATTTTGCAATTAAAATTTTTGAAAAAAATTGCAATATTGCGGAATAATTCTTATTATGATTGCCCAAAAAATTTTTTTTACTAAAGGAGTTGGTGTTCACAAAGAACAATTAACCTCTTTTGAGTCGGCTTTAAGAGATGCCGGTTTGGCTCCATTTAATTTGGTAAATGTTTCCAGTATTTTTCCGCCTGGTTGCAAAAAAATTTCCAAAGAGGAAGGTTTAAAACTTTTAAAGCCGGGCCAAATTGTTTTCTGGGTTTCTGCCAGAAATCAAACCAACGAACCCAATCGCTTAATAGCTGCCTCTATTGGTTGCGCCTTACCAGCCGATCCCAATCAATATGGTTATTTGTCAGAGCATCATTCTTTTGGCGAAACTGATAGTAAAGCCGGTGAATATGCCGAAGATTTGGCCGCTTCAATGTTAGCCACCACCTTGGGCATTGAATTTGATCCTGATTTGGCTTGGGACGAAAGAGAACAAATTTATAAAATGAGCGGTAAAATTGTGAGAACAACTAACATTACTCAATCAGCCATTGGCAATAAAGATGGTTTGTGGACAACTGTTGTGGCGGCTGCTGTTTTTGTTATTTAATTTTTCATTTGAAAAATTATTTTTATATGAAAAAAGCGCAAAAGAAAGCAGTAGGAAAAAGAATCATTTCTGAACCAATTACCGGCAAAGAAACAACCGCCCAATTATTTGAAAAAACTTTTGTTGGTTATGTTGGACGGGAAATTAGAAACGCTTACCGCCTTATTAAAAAAATGATTGAAAAGGATCATACAATTATTCTGGCAATGTCCGGAGCAATGACGCCGATTGATTTTGGAGTTTCTTGTATTGTGCCGATGATCAAGGCTGGTTATATTGATATTATTACTACTACTGGTGCCAATCTTTATCACGATATTCAAAGGCTAGAAAGTGACCATTGGTATGAGGTGAGTCCCCATCAGAGCGACATAAAACTTAAAAAATTAGGTTGGACTCGTATTTACGATACAGTTTTTCCCGACAATGATTTATGGACAGTTGATCATTTAATAACAGAACTAATAAGAAGGCAAGATTTTCAACGTTCAATGACTACGCCAGAATTTCATTATTTATTGGGCAAACATCTGGCCCGCTTTGGCAAAAGGCGTTTTAAAAGAGCAGATTTGAATCGCAGTATTTTAGTTCAGGCTTATCGTAACAATATTCCAGTTTTTTGCGGCGCTCCTCAAGATGGTTCAATTTTTTTAAACTTAGCCTTTTTAAAAAGAAAATTAGGTTCTCGCTATAAATTTAATATTGATCTTGAAGAAGATATTCACGAATTTGCTGCTTACCATTATTATGCAAAAAATAAGTGGAGTAAGAAATTGTCAATTATTATATTGGGAGGAGGTGTACCCAAAAATTACTCTCTTCAACCTGAGCCATATTTGACTCAGATTTGTGATATAGAGGCCGGAGGTTATGATATTGATGTCCAAATTTGCGATGCCCATGTGCAAAATGGCGGTTTATCTTCTTGCACTGCTAGCGAAGGCCACACTTGGGGTAAAACATCTAAAGAATGTGTTAGAAATTCCCAGTATGTTTTTGCCGATGTTACTGCTGTTTTTCCTTTTATTGTTCATGCTTTGCTTCAAGAAAATATTAAAAGACAACCTCGCGGTCTTTTAAATTATCGTCAACAAGCAATTGCTTTTTTAGATAAAGTTTTAAGAAAAAAAACTCTTAAGTCTTATTATCTTAAAGGTAAAAATTATTTAGAATAATGGCAATAAAAAATTTTCTAGGTATTCCAAAAATATCTTTAAAAAAAGCGAAGATAGTGGTGATACCTTTTGGTCTTGAGAAAACAACCAGTTATGGTAAAGGCACTAAGAACGGTCCGCAGGCAATTATTAATGCTAGTCAACAAGTAGAACTTTTTGACGAAGAATTATGGCAAGAAACTTATAAAAAAATAAACATTACCACTCTTGATATTAAAGAATCTTTAAACAATTTAAAAAAGAAAATTAATTTTCTTTTAAAAAATAAAAAAATACCAATTGTCTTAGGGGGAGAACATACCATTACTTCTTTTTTATTGCCAATTTATAAAAAACATTTTAAATCTTTGAGCATTATTCAATTTGATGCGCATGCCGACTTAAGAGATAGTTATTTAAATCAAAAATATTCTCACGCCACTACTATGCGGCGTTGTTTAGAAATTAATGATGTTAATCTGGTTCAAGTGGGTATTAGAAATATAAGCAAAGAAGAAGATGAGTTATTTTTTTGGAAGAAAAATAAAAAAATAATCAGAACTTTTTGGGCAAAAGATATGGAACGCTGGAAAACCAAAGAAATTATTGATTTTCTTAATGAAAATGTTTATTTAACTTTTGATATTGACGCTTTTGATTGTTCTTTAATGCCGGCTACTGGTACACCTGAACCTGGCGGATTAGATTGGTATAAAGCAACAAAAATTTTAAAAGGGGTTATTTTTAAAAAAAGAATTGTTGGAGTAGATGTGGTAGAATTGGCTCCTATTAGAAATTTTTCTGCTCCCGATTTTTTGACTGCTAAACTGATTTATAAAATTATTGGCTATATCTCTAAAAGAAATGAAAAATAATTTTAAAAATTTTTTAAAAAGTAAATTCAATTTAGAAATCTGGGCAGAAAATAAAATAATCTTTCGTTCAAAGAAAAAGGGTATTAAAGGATTTTTAGATTTCATAAAAAAGCCTAAAAAAAAATTTAAAAATTTAATTGTTTTTGATACTAAAGTTGGCAACGCGGTGGCACTGCTTTGCGTTTTCATAAAAGCAAAGGAAGTTTATGGCAAAATTGGTAGTAAAATAGCAAAAAAGACTTTAAAAAAATTTAAAATTAAATTTTATTTTTTGAAAACTATCCCTTTTATTTTAAACAAAGAAAAAAAAGATTTTTGTCCGCTTGAAAAATTATCAATCTTAAAAAATCCAAAAGCATTTTATAAACTACTTAAAGAAAGGAGATTATTTTGATAATATCTAAAATATTAAAAAAAGTCTTGACAATATTTTTTGCATTCATAAAATATAAAAGTAGAAATTAGCACTCAAAGGTCGAAACTGCTAAAAAAAATAACGCCAATTTGCGAATGATATACGAATGACGCGAATATAGAAATAAATTATTCGCTTCATTCTAATATAAATTCGCAGCCTTCAGGTTATATTTATGATGAAAATAAAACCATTATCAGATCATATTTTAATTGAACCTATTAAAGAAGAGGAAAAAACCAAAAGCGGTATTTTATTACCAGAAACCGCTGATAAGGAAAAACCCGAACAGGGAAAGGTGATTGCCGTGGGACCTGGCCGAAAAACCTCTTCTGGTAAAATTATTCCTTTGGAAATCAAAGTGGGCCAAAGGGTATTATTTACCAAATATGGTCCCAATGAAATAAAGGTCGACGATAAAGAATATTTAATCGCAAAAGAAGAAGATATTCTTGCTATTCTTGAGTAAAATCAAGAATAGTAAATTCTAAATTTGAAATTCTAAATTCTAAACCAATCCAAAATTTTAAATTTAAAACATAGAGTTTAGGATTTAGAAATTAGGATTTAGAATTTCTTTTGCAGAGGAAAAAATTATGCCAAAACAAATCAAATATTCTGAAGAAGCCAGAAAAAAATTAAAAACAGGCGTTGATAAATTGGCCAACGCTGTTACTGTCACTTTAGGACCTAAAGGTCGCAATGTTGTTTTAGATAAGGGCTTTGGCGCGCCCACCATTACTAATGATGGCGTTTCTATTGCCAAAGAAATTGAATTAGAAGACAAAATAGAAAATTTAGGAGCAGAGATTGTCAAAGAAGTGGCGGAAAAAACCAATGATGTGGCTGGTGACGGCACTACTACTGCTGTGTTATTAACCCAGGCAATTGTCCATGAGGGGTTAAAGAATGTGGCAGCCGGCGCCAATCCCTTGGCAATTAAGAGAGGATTGGATAAAGGTTTGGAGGTAGTGGTTGAGCATTTAAAGAAAATTTCTAAACCGGTTTCTACCAAAGAAGAAATGGCTCAGGTGGCAACTATTTCTGCTGAAAACGCAGAATTAGGAAATTTGATTGCTGAAGTGATGGAAGAAATTGGCAAAGATGGGGTGGTAACGGTGGAAGAATCAAAAACCGCTGATATTAAAAAAGAAATTGTTAAAGGACTTCAATTTGATCGCGGCTATATCTCTCCTTATATGATTACCAATGTAGAAAGAATGGAAGCGATTTATGAAGATCCTTATATTTTGATTACTGACCGCAAAATTTCTTCTATTCAGGAAATTTTACCGGTTTTAGAAAAAGTGGCTCAAACCGGCAGAAAAGAATTGGTAATTATTGCCGAAGATGTTGATGGCGATGCTTTGGCCACTTTAGTGGTTAATAAATTAAGAGGCACTTTTAATACCTTGGCCGTTAAAGCGCCTGGTTTCGGCGACAGAAAAAAAGAAATGCTCCAAGATATTGCAGTAGTGACTGGTGGCGAAGTTATTTCAGAGGAACTAGGTTTAAAATTAGAGAATATTAAAATTGATCAATTTGGTTCAGCTAGAAAAGTGGTGGCAAACAAAGAAAATACAATCATTATTGAAGGGAGGGGCGAAAAATCAAAAATTGAGGCCAGAATAAAGCAAATCAAAAAAGAGATTGCTGAAACTGAATCAGAATTTGACAAAGAAAAATTACAAGAAAGATTGGCAAAGTTAGTTGGTGGAGTGGCTGTGATTAAGGTAGGAGCAGCCACGGAAGTGGAACAAAAAGCAAGGCAACATAAAACCGAAGATGCTTTATCGGCTACTAGAGCGGCAGTTGAAGAAGGAATTGTGCCAGGCGGTGGAGTGGCTTTGTTAAGATGCCAGGAGGCCCTAGAAAAAGCAAAAGTAGAAGGTGAGGAAAAAATTGGTTTAGAAATTTTGAAAAAAGCCCTGGAAGCGCCAATAAGAAAAATTAGCGAAAATGCTGGTATTGATGGCGCAGTCACTGTGGCCGAAGTGAAAAAAAGAGGAATTAATGAAGGTTTTAACGCTCAGACAATGGAATATCAAGATTTGGTAAAAGCCGGTATTATTGATCCAACAAAAGTGGTTAGATCAGCCTTGCAAAACGCTCTTTCAGCTGCTTCTATGCTTTTGACTACTGAAGCGGTAGTGGCGGAAAAACCAGAAGAGAAAGAAAAAGGACCAAAAATGCCGAGTGGAGGATATGATGAAGAATACTAATCAAAAATCTGATATTTTGAAAAGCCCCTAACGGGGCTTTTCAAATTTTTAGGGTTGGGATATAATAAAAAAGAAAGGTCTAAATAAAAACAATAAAATTAATTTTTTTAAAAATATGACGATTTTATTAATTTTAGTAATTGTTCTTTTTTTGCTAGTTCTCTGGATTGCCCTAACTTATAATCGTTTTATAGTTCTCATTAATAGAACCAAAGAAGCTTGGTCAGACATTGAGGTTCAACTGAAAAGAAGATATGATTTAATTCCCAATTTAGTGGAAACAGTTAAAGGCTATGCTGCTCATGAGAGAGAACTTTTTGAAAAAGTGACAGAAGCCAGATCAAAAGCAATGTCTGCTCAAACAATCAAAGAACATTCAGAAGCAGAAAATTTTTTGTCTCAAACCTTAAAATCCTTGTTTGCCGTAGCAGAAAACTATCCCGATTTAAAAGCCTCAGCCAATTTTTTAGAGTTACAGAGAGAATTGACCGACACAGAAGATAAAATTCAGGCAGCCAGGAGGTTTTACAATGGCAATGCCAGAGATTTAAACATTATGGTTGAAAGTTTTCCTGCCAACATTATTGCCTCAATGTTTAACTTTAAGAAAGTAGAATTTTTTGAAATCGGAGAAGCCGAGAAAGAACCAATAAAAGTTCAATTTTAAATTTTAAATTGAAATGACGCTTTACACCCAAGCTGAATCTAATATCCGGAAGACTTGGTTATTAATGACCGGCTTTTTGATATTTATTATTTTTTTGGGTTGGATTTTTAGTTATTTGTTTGAAGATCAAATTTTTTTAATCATCGCTATTTTTTTGGCATTTTTCCAAAGCTTTTTGAGTTATTGGTATTCTGATAAAATTATTTTGACAATGACAAAAGCAAAACCGATTGAAAAAAAAGATAGTCCAGAACTTTATCGGATTGTTGAAAATCTTTGCATTGCTGCTGGCTTGCCCTTGCCAAAAATTTATATTATTGATGAAGCCCAACCTAATGCTTTTGCCACTGGTAGAGATAAAAATCATGCAGTGATAGCGGTAACCAGAGGCCTTTTAGAGAAATTGGAAAAAGTTGAATTAGAAGGAGTGATTTCTCATGAATTAGCCCATATTGGTAATAAGGATATGTTATTGCAAACAGTTGTTGTTATTTTAGTTGGAGTGGTGGCAATGCTTTCCAATTTCTTTTTGAGAATTAGTTTTTGGGGAGGTGGAAGAAAAAGAGGAGAAAGAGGATCAGCCGGCGCCATTTTAATGCTTTTGGGAATAATTGCTGCCATTTTGGCGCCTTTGGCTGCTACCTTAATTCAATTGGCAATTTCCAGAAAAAGAGAATTTTTAGCCGATGCCACGGGCGCTTTAATTACTAGATATCCCGAAGGTTTGGCTAGGGCTTTGGAAAAAATTGCTTTAGATCCCAATCCTTTAAGAGTGGCTTCCAATTCCACCGCCCATTTATTTATTGCCAATCCTTTTCGGGGAAAACAAGCTCTTGGCTGGTTGGCTAAATTATTTATGACTCATCCACCAATTGAAGAAAGAATTAAAACTTTAAGAGAAATGTCAATTTAATTCAAAAATCAAATAACAAAATGCAAAATGAAAGTGTAAAATGCAAAAAGAATTTAATAATTTTGAATTTTGATTTGTCATTTTGATTTTTGCATTTTGCATTTTTAATTTTTTTTATGTTGTGTCCTC